>Ga0233437_1000703_pt1 | contig 71509 bp, 59 predicted proteins | sample SI_122_August201_FD_182714 | JGI IMG/M metagenome (GOLD analysis project Ga0233437, IMG submission 182714) | Seawater microbial communities from Saanich Inlet, British Columbia, Canada - SI_122_August2016_200_MG | ecosystem: Environmental > Aquatic > Marine > Inlet | place: Canada: British... | reverse complement strand
CTGATTCAGAAGATGGATACGGGTGAAATGAAAAGTGCCCGTTTCGTTTTAAAATCAGGCTTATCTGAAGAACAAAAATTCCTAAAAGTTCTCGATTGGTGGAACGACTATCGCTTCCACCTGTCTTTTGCGATTCGCACACCTGATCTGCTAAACGAAATGCTGGGTGATTCACTTGACCCTGATACAATGAAGGTGTTATATTCAGCAGAAAAGAAAGGAATCCCGTTTTTTGTAAATCCATACTATTTATCTCTCCTCCATGTCAGGGTTCCGTATTTTGCTATTGGAGCTGACCTTGCCATAAGATATTATGTGGTTTACAGTCAGCAACTGGTAGACGAATACAATCATATTGTTGCATGGGAGAAAGAAGACCTTGTTGAGCCTGGTAAACCAAATGCCGCCGGATGGCTCCTTCCCTCTCATCATAATATACACCGTAGATATCCCGAAGTAGCAATATTAATCCCCGACACCATGGGACGAGCCTGTGGTGGTCTTTGCGCCAGTTGTCAGCGAATGTATGATTTCCAAAGTGGACACCTGAACTTCAGTCTCGATAAATTGAAACCCAAAGAGACATGGGATATTCGCTTGCGTAAACTGCTTGATTATTTTGAGAAAGACTCCAAACTTCGTGATATTCTCATAACAGGAGGAGATGCCCTTATGAGCTCTGATCATTCACTTGAGAAAATTCTGGATCAGGTTTATGAAATGGCTCTTCGTAAAAAAGAGGCTAATAAGAGCCTGCCGGATGGGGAAAAACTGGCCGAGATGCTGAGGATACGCCTGGGCAGCCGATTGCCTGTCTATCTGCCTCAAAGAATTACTCCTGAGCTTACCGGAATATTGAAGAATTTCAAAACAAAGGCTGCTAAAATCGGATTCAAACAGTTTTTTATACAAACACATTTTGAATCACCAATGGAAGTAACACCTGAATCCCGGCATGCCGTAAAGCAATTAATCTCAGCAGGCTGGACAGTTACTAACCAAATGGTATTCACAGCTGCGGCCTCACGGAGAGGACATTCGTCCAAACTAAGAAAAGTTCTTAATGAGATTGGTGTATTGAATTACTATACCTTCAGTGTGAAGGGCTATATGGAAAACAATTTCAACTTTGCCACGAATGAAAGAGCAGTCCAGGAACAGATGGAGGAGAAAGTGATTGGCCAGATCAGTGAAGAGCACTACGATGAGGTCCGCAATTTTCCCGAGCAGGCCGAGCAACTTGATACCATCCTCAATGATTTCATGCGTAAAACCAAGAAACCATTCCTGGGGACTGATAGAAATGTATTAAATCTGCCGGGAGTTGGTAAAAGCCTTAGCTTCAGAACAATTGGCATCACTCGCTACGGCCGTCGTATACTGGAATTCGATTATGATGCAACCAGGTCGCACAGTCCGGCACTGCAACATATGGACAAAGTCATAATAATAGAATCGAAATCACTCTCAGAATATCTGAACCAACTCGAAGAGATTGGGGAGGATAAAGATGATTACACAAGTATCTGGGGCTATTCAATGGGCGAAACAGAAGCTCGTGTTCCACTATATGACTATCCTGTCTACGATTATGAACTTACTGACAAATTCACAAATATGGGGACGGAATGAATTAATGTGAATCTGAAAAATAACGCATAAACTGTGTTCTCTCATACAAAACCGGCTTCTTCAATAAGCTTAGCATACCTGATCCATTCCTATCCGATTGATTCAACCACCAATCACAACAATCTTTTCAGCCACATGAAGCTCTTCACCCAAAGTAATTTTTCGAAGTAATTCAACGGCCTCATAGACATGTTGGTGATCTGTTCCTAATAAAAAATATCTTGAACAACTTTTGAGAATCGGCTAAAACAATTTGTTTATGCACATATGTTCATTACCTTTGTCGCATGCCACGACCAAAGAATAATCGTATTGTGCACGAGCCTCCATTGTTTGTTGAATTTAAACCGACAGGCATAGCAGGCAAAAATCTGGAGCAAAAATTCCTGACACTGGACGAATTCGAAGCAATCAGACTAGCTGATTTTAAAGGGATGTCGCATGAAGAGGCGGCCTTAGAGATGGGTATTTCCCGCTCTACTTTCAGTCGCCTGATAGATAAAGCCAGAAACAATATTGCAACCTTTCTTATCAGAGGACAGCTCTTGACAATTGACGGAGGCAATATTCATTTTAAAAACAATATCATCAGATGCCTTGATTGTGGGCATATGTTTAAAACTAGCATCGATTTACCATTAAGCAACTGCCCTGCCTGCTCTTCCCCTGATTTAGAAAATCTGGCTGGAGGATTTGGTCATGGAGTATGTTGTACAAACAGAATACATTCTCAATCAAAAAAAGGAGGTTAATATGCCAGGAGGTAACAAAAGAGGTCCCTCAGGAGAAGGACCAATGACCGGAAGAGAACAAGGTTATTGCACCGGCAATAATCAGCCAGGATCCCTTAGTAATCAATCAAATTTCAGACAAGGTAGCGGAAGAGGTTCAAGGGGAGGATTTGCTGGTGGATCGGGAAGAGGCCAGGGACAAGGATTCAGACGTCGAAGTCAGGGTTCAGGTTTTGGATTCAGACAAGGCTACCAAAACTCAAATTTTGAAAACGACTCATATATTTCTGAGAAGACTCTGATTGAAAATGAGATCAGAGTACTTAAAGATCAATTGAGCTATTTGGAAAAACAGCTCTCTAAGTCCAAGGATGGATGATTCAGGTTTAGGACAGGCTGGTAAGAGTAAGAGATTATTGGCCTGTCCTTTCCATTCAAGTGCTTAACAAAGTCAATGAAAATTTCTATCGCAAGTGGTAAAGGGGGAACAGGCAAAACCACCTTATCCACAAATCTGTCAGCATATCTAACTGAAAAAAGTACAGTTGTACTTGCTGATTTGGATGTTGAAGAACCCAACTCAGGTCTTTTCATACAAGGCAAACTTGTCAATACTGAGGATAAGTACAAAATGATTCCTGAATGGAAAGAAGAAGCCTGTACATTATGTGGTTTATGCCAGGAGGTATGCAATTTCAATGCAGTAATCCGCCTGGGAACACAAATAATGGTTTTTCCACAGCTTTGCCATAGCTGTTATGCATGCTCAGAGCTATGTCAGTCATCCTCCCTTCCTATGATTAGCCAGAAAATAGGTCAGATTAGTCATTATAAAAGAGGGAAACTTGATTTTGTTGAAAGCCGTCTTGATGTGGGGGAAGAACAGGCTGTTCCTCTCATTTCTCAAACCATAAAGTATATAGACCAACATTTTTCTCAGACAAGATTTAAAATTTTTGATGCCCCTCCTGGAACATCCTGCCCTGTAATTGAGGCTACTAAAGATTCTGATTTCATAATTCTCGTCACAGAGCCCACGCCATTCGGATTACACGACCTCAAGCTTGCTGTTGAAACTATGAGAAGTCTGAATAAAGCTTTTGCCGTGGTAATCAACCGTTACGGAATAGGTAATGATGAGGTGCTGGAGTATTGTCAAAATGAAAAGATAAGGCTCCTGGCCAAAATCCCTAATAGTCGCAGGATTGCCGAATTATATTCCCGCGGTGAGCTCGTGTTTAATCAGATACCTGAAATGGCCCAGGCTTTGAAAGACATAGAAGATTACTTATTAAAACTGTCTGCAAAGGTACTCTCATGAAAGAAATCGTTGTAATATCAGGCAAAGGAGGCACTGGCAAAACCTCTATAACTGCTGCATTTGCAGTTCTGGCCGGATCTGATATTGTGTTGGCTGATTGTGATGTAGATGCCGCTGATATGCACCTCCTGATGAAACCTGATTTCGCCCAGAAAGAAACTTTCTATAGCGGAGAAACCGCTCGTATTATTCAGAACAATTGCACAAGTTGTGGTAAATGCCTGGAGGTCTGCCGATTTAATGCTATCTCAATTATCCACGACCAATACATTGTGAATCCTTTAAGCTGCGAAGGATGTGGGTACTGTGCCCGGGTTTGCCCAACTGAAACAATTGTAAATGAAATTCCAAAAATCGGCGAATGGTATATTTCAAAAACCAGAACCCAGGGCACAATGGTTCATGCCAAACTAAATATTGGCGCAGATAATTCCGGGAAGCTCGTTGCAAAAGTAAAAAATGAAGCAAGGCAAATAACTGAGAACCTTGGCAAAGAAATAATCCTGATAGATGGATCACCAGGCATTGGCTGCCCGGTAGTTTCCTCCTTAAGTGGTGCATCATTTGTCGTTTTGGTAACCGAACCAACTGTTTCAGGCCTACACGATTTAATAAGAGTATGTCAATTGATTAAAAACTTTAATCTACCTGCCGGATGTATGATTAACAAATCGGACATCAATCCACAGAAAAGCAAAGAAATCATGGCCTTTCTAAACGAAAATAATATCCCCCTTATAACTGAGTTGCCTTATAATGAGCAATTTTCAGCAGCAATGACCATGGGGAAAACCATTGTGGAAATAGAAGACAAGCAACTATCTGAGCTGATAGCAAAAGCCTGGAACACAATAACTAACAAATACGTATAAAAAATGAGAATTGCATTTACCGCAAAAGGAACCGGATGGGACTCCCCAATGGATCCAAGATTTGGAAGAACAGCATTCTTCCTGGTATATGATGAAGAGAAGGATGAACTCATTCATTCAGACAACAGCGCAATTGAAGGCGCAGCTCACGGGGCCGGACCCGTTGCCGCTCAAAAACTATTTGAGCTAAAAGCAACTGTTCTTATTACCGGAAACGGACCCGGAGGAAATGCAGCGTCCATCCTCGAAAAGACTGGAATTAAAACTTTCGTTGGTGCAGGAGAAATGAATGTGAAACAAGCTTATGAGGCATATAAAAATAATGAACTAAGTGAATTCAAGTAACATTAATCCCACAAATCTGATTTCGAAAATTAACATCCGGGATCAATGAACAGAAGTAAAATTTGGACAACTAATAAATATCATCATGAAAAAAACAATGAATATATTTGATGAAAAACATTGGAAAAATGCCAACGATTATTTCCCGGGAACAAAAAGAAAAGTACTCAGGAATGAAAATGGGAGTCGAAGCGTATTACTGAAACTACCTCCAGGTTTTGTTATTCCACCACATTCGCACATTACTACTGAACAGCATGTTATACTTGAAGGAGAATATGTTAATAATGGAAAAGTCTACCGTAAGGGATCATTCCAACTCATTTCTCCAAGAGAACAACATGGATCCTTTGAATCAGAAAAAGGAGCTCTACTCCTGATAATTTGGGATCCGATAAAAGTAAAGAACGATCGTATTAAAAAAGTAACACTAAATGATGTGGTCAATGAGATTTCAATAATTGAGCACCCTTCAATCAGAACCTCATTGATTAACCTGGGGATAGTTTCAGGCGTAAAACTGATCGGTAATGAAGTTAGCCTTATTTTTGCTTTTCCCCCTGTACATTTACCAATTACATACACCATAATTAATTCTATTACCGAAACTATCCAGGAATTAGGATTATGTCTGGTGTATAAGACAAGAGTTATGAGTGAAAAAGAAATAGCCAAGTTTGAGGAAAAAGAGGCTGAATTAAAAATGCAGTAATATGAGAATAGAAAAAGAATCAAAGAAAGAGTTTATTAAACTTCTTGTTTTATTCATGGCTATTATTACGCCATGGATTTTAGGGATTGCTTATTTCAGCAAGCCCGCTGACAGTGTAGCTGAGCACTCCATCAAACTAGTAAATTACAAAGCAGATGTAGGCTCCAGAGTCGACCATCAGAAATTCCTAATTCTTCAGCAGGATTTCAAGACACCACAAGATGTTACGGCAGCCTGCGTAAGTTGTCATAATATGGCAGGACAGGATATAATGCGCTCATCTCACTGGACATGGGCAAGAGAATATGTTACTGAGTCAGGAGACACCTTACAACTTGGTAAAAAGAATATGATCAATAACTTCTGCATTGGAGTATCATCTAATGAAGCACGCTGTACAAGTTGTCATATAGGATATGGATGGGAAGATGAGAACTTCGATTTTACAGATAGCAGAAATATTGATTGTATAGTCTGTCATGACCAGACAGGTACATATAAAAAATTCCCCACAGCTGCAGGTTATCCGGTTAATGAGGCAAAGAAATTTGGGAATACGCTGTTCCAGGCACCAGATTATGCGTTTATCGCTCAAAATGTGGGCTCTCCAAGCCGACAAAATTGTGGTGTCTGCCATTTTGTTGGAGGAGGCGGGAACAATGTTAAGCATGGCGATATAGCGATGGAATCAAATCAGGCCTCAAAGGAAATCGATGTTCATATGGCTATAGAGGGTGCCAATATGGATTGTGTAGCCTGCCATATAGCTGATGAGCATAACATCACTGGTAATTTATATTCTGTCTCGTCAGATAATACCAATAGTATAACATGTGATCAATGTCACACTAATTATCCGCATAAAAACCAAACATTAAATGATCATAGCAATAAAGTTGCCTGTCAAACTTGTCATATTCCTAAGTATGCAAAAGCCAGTGCCACAAAAATGAATTGGGATTGGTCAAGCGCCGGACAGTTTAATGAAGATGGCAGCACTTTGATAAAAAAGGATAGCGCCGGTAATATAACTTACCATAGTATGAAAGGAACATTCGTTTGGGAAAACATGATAACTCCAGAATATTATTGGTTTAACGGAAAAGCAGATCATTACCTCCTGGGAGATAAGGTTGATACAATAGATGCGATTCAGGTGAATAGCTTATTGGGAAGTTATGAAGATGAATTTGCAAAGATATTTCCTGTTAAAGTTCACCGTGGTCGTCAGATTTATGATCCTGTAAATCAAATACTGATCTTACCTCATCTGTTTGGCAAAGACAGTTCAGCCTACTGGACAGGCTATGACTGGAACAAAGCAGCAAAAGCGGGCATGAAAAGTGCTAAGCTTCCTTATAGCGGACAATATACATTTGCCAGAACTGAGATGTACTGGCCGATCAACCACATGGTAGCCCCAGCTGAAGAATCATTGGGATGCTCAGATTGTCATTCAAGAGATGGGCACCTGGCCAATCTTGCCGGTTTTTATCTCCCCGGAAGAGACAGGAGTATCTTCCTAGACAGAGTGGGATTTATTTTAATTGTAATGGCCATTGCAGGCGTAGCTTTTCATGCTACTCTCAGGATTGCTGGCAAAAGAAACAACTAAGAACGACAAAAAATGAAAAAACGGACATACATATACAAAGGATTTGAACGTTTCTGGCACTGGAGTCAGGCTTTATTAATCTTCTTCTTAGCATTAACCGGCTTTGAAATACATGGATCTTTTTCTCTGTTTGGATTCAAAGATGTAGTCAAGTGGCATGATATGGCAGCCTGGGCATTTATTGTTTTAATTGTCTTTGCCATTTTTTGGCATTTTGCCACCGGGGAATGGAAGCAATACATACCAACAACCAAGCTTGTCAAAGCCCAGATATCATACTATATCACCGGTATTTTTAAAGGTGCACCTCATCCAACACATAAAACTATTTACAATAAGTTTAATCCATTACAAAGGCTAATTTACCTGGGGCTCAAGCTACTAATCATACCATTACAGGTAGGAACAGGCTTGGTTTACATGTTTTACATTTACCCAAACAACCCGGCACATGTAGGCGGACTAGGTCTTGTTGCAATTATTCACACCTTTGGTGCTTTTTCTTTACTCGCTTTTATCATAGCCCATGTTTACCTGACTACAACCGCTGAGACCCCATTAACCAGCATTAAAGCTATGCTGACCGGCTGGGAAGCAATAGATGTTGACGAAAAGGAAGAAAGAAGCAAACATCTACAACAAGCTGTTAATGATAGTGCTGCCGGATATTACCGGATTGACAGTAATGGGATTTTTGTGGATGTCAACCAGGCCTGGCTTGATTTCTACAAATGCACTCAACGAGACCAAATTATTGGCAAGCATTATTCCATTACAAGAGATAAAAAAGACCTGGCTGAACTCGACCTATTGGTCTCAAGAGTCCTTTTTGGTGAGTTTATAACCGGTGTTCCGGCTACCAGAAAATGCATGGATGGATCAAGCGGAAAACACCTCCTTTCTGCCAATCCGGTTATTGAAAATGAGGAAGTTATTGGAATGGAAGGTTTTGTACTGAATATCAGCGAAGCGGAAGGCTTGTCAGAACATATGTACTATACGGTTCGAAACAGTGGTGCCGGTTATTATCGTTTGGATGACAAAGGTATTATTGTTGAGGTCAATAATGCCTGGCTTGAGTTGTACAAATATGACAATAAAGAGCAAATAATCGGGAAACACTACTCCATTACTCGCAGTCCTAATGAGGTTGAGAACCTGGAAAAGAGCTTCAACTCAGTCATGAAAGGGGAAACAATTACCGGTAAAATTGCCATCCGTAAATGCAGGGATGGCTCAACTGGAAGACATATTTTGTCTGCTAATCCTGTTTTCGTGGGAAATCAGGCTGTTGGAATGGAAGGTTTTATATTAGACATTACTACACTGGAACAGGATTGAGATACTTTATGAACCGAGCATGACAAAAACAAAACCATTTCTACACACACGACGATGATTATTTTTTGTCATGCGAACTTCATCAAGCATATTAAATAAATATAAACGGATGAATACAAAAAAAACAAAAATCGGAATTATTATCTGTGACCGCTACCACACTTGTGCTGGGGGAAAATGTTTCAGAGCCCTTCAAAACAGGGAAGGAGCTTTCAGTATATACGACCAGGACGAACAAGTCGAATTGGTAGGTTATACCACTTGTGATGGCTGTCCGGGGGGGAATATCGAACACGCTCCTGAAGAAATGAAAAAAAATGGGGCCGAAGTAGTTCATTTCGCAACTGGCTTCGTGGTCGGTTACCCTCCTTGCCCATATATCGATCATTTTCGTAATTTCATTCAGGAGAAGTATGATATGAAGGTGGTTGTCGGAACTCATCCCATTCCGGAGAAATATTTGATTACACATACTAAATTGGGGACCTGGGATACTCCACATTGGCAAAAAATGATTGAACCAACCCTGGCTGACGAAGACACAAGGTTGGCGTATGATTAGAACAACAGTATGTTTAAATATTTATTCGGACCAGTACCATCGAGGCGTTTAGGCATGTCACTGGGAGTAGATCTAGTACCAAAAAAAGTCTGTTCCCTTGACTGCATTTACTGCGAGGTGGGACAGACCACAAAATTAACTACAGAACGTAAGGAATATATACGGTATCCGAGCCTCATTAAGGAATTGAGTGCTTATTTTTCGAATAATCCAGATCCTGATTATATCACTTTCTCAGGCTCAGGTGAACCTACACTCAATTCCCGCATTGGAGATGTTATTTCTTTCATTAAAGAAAAGAAACCACATATTCCCATTGCTGTCTTAACGAATGGTACTTTACTGAATGACAAGCAGGTCCGCAGGGAATTACTGGAAGCCAGTGTGGTGCTTCCTTCTTTAGATGTGGCCACCAACCTGACTTTTCAAAAAATCAACAGGCCAGAACTAAATCTTAGTATTACCCGGTATATCCAGGGCCTGGTCAACTTCAGAAGTGAATATCAGGGAGAAATCTGGCTAGAGATATTGATCATTCCCGGGATTAATGATAACCTCAGGGATTTAAACGCACTCAAAGAAGCAATTATCAGAATTCAACCAGACCGAATCCAATTGAATACTCTTGATCGGCCAGGTGCAATTGCTGATATCAGGGCAGCCAGCATGAATGAGCTTCAGCAGATTGTTAAATACTGGAATCTTGCCCCGGTGGAAATCATCGCTGCAGCAACGAAACGAAAGAATCTCAAAGCCTACCGAAGAGACACTGAAGAAGCAATCCTGGAGACCATCTCCCGCCGACCCTGCACTATTGATGATCTACAGAAAATTCTGGGCTTACATATTAATGAAATTAACAAATACCTGGATACACTTGAAGGAGAAGGTAAAGTTCAACCCCAATGGCAAAACCGTGGCCTCTTCTATCATTCCCAATAACAGCAAAAATGCTTGACTATGGAATTAAAATTTGCCTTTGCAGTAAATACAGCCAATCGATTTAAAAAAAATCATTTTGGAGATGCTGACAAATACCTTTTGTACCAAGTTAAATCAAATGAACTGGAACCAGTTGCTGAAGAAAATAATATTTTCAAGTTCTTTGATGAAGTGCAGGAGCATGGATCAAAAAAGAAAGGAAATGAAATAATTCGGCTCTTGAAGGATAAACAAGTTAATGTACTAGTCTCCATGCAATTCGGGAAAAATATTAAAATGGTTAACCAACATTTTGTTCCAATTATTATCTATCAGGATGACCCGGGAGAAGTCCTCGAGATTATCAATAAGCATTTACATTGGATAAAAGCTGAATGGGAAAATAAAACAGCTGATTACAATTTATTCATGATCAAAAATGGGATATTGAAATCAAAAATATGATGGATTAGATTTTGCAACCAGGGCACCAAACTGGCCAAACCATATTGGCTTATCCTTGGTCAAGCTGATAAAAATAAAAAATACACCCAACATCAAAAGATGATAGTCGATTTGTTCCGTAACTTAGGCATGAATTATTGAAAAAGCGATACTAAGCTTTACATTTCAAATAAAATGACTCAATTAATAGCTCCTGCATTATCAAAGAAGAACTTCAGGTCTTTTCTCTGGCATGCAGGTTTTTTAGCATTGGCTCAAAGCTTCCTGGATATTGACACTATTGTCCCTGCCATGTTGATTGAGGCTGGAGGTAGCTCAATGCATATCGGATTAATGGCGGCAATCCTCACCGGTGGATCAAGCCTGTCTCAAATATTATTTGCTCCATATGTAAGCAATAAGCCTTTCAAAAAAAGATATCTTCTGTATGGAATTAATATTCGAATGTTTTCCTTGCTTGGTCTGGGAATGATATTGTTCTTCCTGACTGCACAATATCAAGCTAATTTACTTTGGCTGATTTTTCTATTCATATCAATTTTTGCTGTTGGGGGCGCTTTTGCAAATATCAGTTATACAGATATCATAGGAAAGTCAGTTTTACAAGACAGGAGAAAAGCATTCTTCTCATCGAAACAAATACTTACAGGTATAGTACTTGTTATATCAGCTTTTATGGCAAAGAAAGTCATAAGCAGTACTGAATTCCCCAACAATTACGCTTACGCCATCTTCATCGGATTCTTTGCTCTTTCAATTGCATCCTTAGGTTTTTGGAATATAAAGGAAAAAATACCAGCTACTTTGCCTATCCGTAACTTCAGGGAATTTATCAATATTATGCGGTCAGAATTAAGAAATAATCCAAGACTGGGTTATTTCCTGGGCTTCGTCAACACTCAGGGAGTAGTGATAGGTTTTTTACCTTTTGTAATCCTGTACTCTAAGGAGTTCTTTCAATTAGATAGTAGTGGTACCGGTACTTTACTGGTTTACAAAATTATTGGTTCTTTGCTTATTAGTATTTTTATCTTCACTCTTTCAAAAGGAATCAAGTATCGCAATCTTCTATATCTAAACAGTATTCTGGCTATTTCTCTTCCCCTGATGATTCTCCTACCGGATGGGCCACCACCATTTAATCTAATATTCCTGATAGGTGGAATCGTGTTTGCGCTTTACAGCATCACTATGAACGGAGTGCTACTGGAAATATCTGGTAATCATAACCGTGCTGTTTATGCCGGATTTGCAGGTGCAGGGAATATAATACCCGCTTTATTTCCACTATTAGGAGGATGGCTAATTAAAACCGTTAGTTATGAAAGCTTCTTTATTCTTTTCATTGTTATCGTGGTAACTGCACTATTCTTCATTTACAAAATCAAATGCACCAAATAAACCTGAAACCAATAGTATAAGCCTGTTATTATGACAAAGACTAAGGAAAAAATTAAGAACACCATTTTTATCTCTTCTGGAAAAGGGGGAGTAGGAAAATCAACAATTGCAGCAAATCTTGCAGTATCTCTTGCAAAGCAAGGATTTAACACCGGCCTTCTTGATACTGACTTTTTTGGTCCTTCGATGCCTATTTTGTTTGGACTGGATAATGCTTACCATAAAATATACGAAGAAGGCAAAAAAGAACTGTTTATTCCGATCAGCAAGAATGGAGTAAAAATTATGTCTCCCGGATTTTTAATAAAAACCAAAGAAGGTGAGACCCAGAGGATTCCGGTTGTCAAAGAAGCTGTACGCCAGATTATTCAAAAAACAGCTTGGGGAAATCTGGATTATCTGATTATTGACATGCCAGCTTGTACTGGTGATTTAGCAGTGTCTATAATTAAAAAATTTCCAAAAGCACAAGCCATATTAGTAACAACGCCTCAACAATTATCAATTTCCGGAAGCCGCATTGCTGGGAACATGTATCTTAAACCCAAAATAAACATCAAGATTCTCGGTATAATTGAAAACATGTCCTATTTCATACCCGATAATCATCCAAAAGAAAAGCATTATATATTTGGAGAAGGTGGGGGGATGGAGTTAGCCAGGGAATTTCAAATACCTCTATTAGTTAAAATCCCATTTTCTACAGAACTTGGGCATCTAAACAATCAGGGACAATCAGTATTTTTATCTATAAATTCTACCATTAAACTGAAATTCAGAAAACTGGCAGAAGACATAAATATACTGATGATAGATCACTAGATATTTAAGATGTGTTATTGACTCTATGAGCTAAGCGAAATACTAATCAGTTTTTCATGATCAGTGATATTTATTTCTCTTCCATCTAAGCTAATGATACCTTCCTTGTTAAACTCTTTAAGAAACTTAACAGTACTCTCAAGTGAGATGGAAGCAAAATCTGCTATGTCTTGTCGCGAAAGCAACTTGAATACCCCTTCACCGGCGAAATTATCCGAAGACAAATAAATCAAAGTTGAAGCCAATTTCCCTCGCATCTGATTGTAATTCAAACTACTTATTATATTAATTAGTCTGCGCTCACTCGAAAGATTATGACTCATTATCTGCATAGCAAAGCTGGTGTTTTCCTTCAATAAACGGCCAAAGCTATCTTTATCTATCATACAGACGAGAGTATCTGTCAAAGCTATCGCAGAAGTTAAATAATGGTTCTCACCAAAAACTGCTGGTAAACCCAAAAACTCACCAGACCTGGCAATTCTCAAATTAATATGCTTCTTCGAACCAGTTTCAAGATACACTCTTGCTATTCCTTCAACAATGTAGATTACATAAGGAGAAAAAGCGCCTTGTTTAAAAATATTCTCACCATGGGAATAGCTTAGCCTGGTCTTTGTATCTCGCAAATCGAGAAGCTCTTCAGGCATTAGAATCTTATTATTATTCATTCCGCTTTTTTTGCTTTATCAAACAATACAAATCTATGGATTTGGATCTTGACAACAAAAAAGTTGAAATATTTCTACTTCTCCCCTATTAGCTTATAATGACAATCTCTTGCCAGATGATTTGAATATCTGCAATTTTGCAGTGGAATATATTTGAGAAATAAATAAAGATAAAAAGATGAAACTTCTTCAGACAAACCTCCAGGAGGTAGAAACAGCCGCAGAGCTGGACAAAATGATTAAAGAGAATGATAATGTAATGGTATGTTGTGGACGTATGGGCCCAATGTGCATTCCAGTTTATGACATTATGGAAGAGCTGGAAGATGAGCGATCCAAGGTGAAATTTGCTGTAATGGCTTTTGACAGCCCTGAGGCCGGCATCATTCGTGACGCAAAGGAATGCCGTAGTTTTATGGGACTACCTTTCACCATGTACTATAAGAATGGTGTAGTGACAGCAGCAACAAGCAGTATTCAGAACAGGAGCCAGGTAATGTCGATTATTGATGAGAAACTTTGCAACTAATTCAATCTGATGGACGATATTTTTGATGTGATGATCATTGGTGCGGGAGCTGCCGGCTTAACTGCCGGTATCTATAGCTCCCGAGCCAGGCATTCAACTCTCATACTCAATGAGGGGGCAATCGGGGGTCAAATGGTGCTGACCGATGAAATAGCAAATTACCCTGGTGTTGAAAATACTCAGGGCTACTCTCTGGCTAATACGATGAAAAAACAAGCCAAAGAATTTGGATGCAAGATCAAATCCAATATTCAGATTAAAGAGTATCAACTAGAGGGTAAAGTAAAAAAGGTTAGCCTGCACGATGGCCGCGAATTCTCAGCCAAAACAGTGATTCTTGCTCCCGGGGGAAAACCAAGATCATTGGATATTCCGGGCGAAGATCAGTTCAAAGGCAAAGGCATCTCCTATTGTGCTACATGCGATGGTGACTTCTTTACGGGCAAAGAGATTGCAGTAATCGGAGGTGGAAATTCTGCTCTTGAAGAAGCTGTATCCTTGACAAAGTATGCTGAGAAAGTTACAATTATTCATCAATTTGATCATTTTCAAGCTTTTGAGCATGCCATCCGGGAGGCAAAAAATCATCCCAGGATAAAATTCATCATGGAAAGTGAATTAAGAGCTTTTGAAGGTGATACAGGACTGCAGAAAATTCAGGTGGAACATTTGCCATCCGGAAATATAAGTGAAATAAACGTGGAGGGAGCATTTGTTTTCATCGGCTACATGCCTAACACTAAAGCATTCAAAGATTTAGTTACTCTCAATTCGCGTGACGAGATTATTGTAGATGAAGATAAAAATACCAGTACTCGGGGTGTTTTTGCAGCTGGAGATTGCATTCCAAAGAAATACCGTCAGGTAACTACTGCTGTCGCAGATGGAACAATAGCAGCTCTTAGTGCCTCAGCATACTTAAGGGATTTATAGCAGTCTGGTAACAGTTTCCGATTACCACATATGCCATTGTCATGGGGATTTATTACTTTTATTGGTCAGATTTACTAAAAATATCAAGTATGAAAACACGCTGGCTTATAATATTGATGTTTTTCCCCTTTGCATTATTGCAGGCTCAAAACATGAGTTTTGCTAAAAACGGCAAAGTAACTTCATATAAAGAAAGAGAATTCCAGGTAACCGGAAAAATTGATCAGGGTCTGAGTCACATGGTTAGTCCCGCTGATCAGTATACCCTTCACCTCTTAAAAAAAGTTAGTAAATCAGGAGCAAATAAACTTCGCAAAAAAGATTTCTTTTTTGCAGGCTATTCCCAGGTTCTTACAAGTCAGGCCGAATCAAGTGATGTATTGATAGCATTCCAAAATAAGAATGATATCTCCCGCTTACTGATGGATAATTACCTGATTCCTTACCACCCCCTCAAACGTCATAATCTGCTTGCCAGTTTCGGATATGGTTACGCTGCCTTTCGCGATCAGGGGAGTATGGGTGCAAAACATGTATTTACATTTGCCGCCGGATACAGATTATATCTGGGTGATCGTATGTTTTCAGGATTGAGTTTTGGTTTTAATCGCTTTCAAAAAATCCAACCGTATATGGAGATACCTATCGGATGGGTGATTAATCCATACACATATAAGGATACAAAGGCCTCATTTGTATTTAATCTTCGGATGATAACCGCTCCACATGATTCCACTACTTTGCCCTGGTATAAAATGATCAGTCAGGGGGGTTTTACTGACATGTTCTCCAAACGCGATTATCTGTTTCCATCCATTGCTCTGGAGTTCTATAATCAGGGTTTGACTATTCACATGCCAGAAATTAGCATGGAGTCTGTTACCAGTAATGGTCGAAACACTGAACGCAGTCTGATCATCGGATTCAGGCTGGGCTATGGTTTTGGTTTTGGCAGCAATATTGGTACTCCTTTCAAGGATTAAGCCGAATCAGGATCGAAGCACTTTCCATGAAGCTCTGAACGTTGAGAAACCATAATGGCCTTTACGATTTATAACAAATGGATACAGCAGATTTAATACAATAACGACCCAGTAAATATCCGGCAGGTAAAAAAGCCAGGCAACAGTAGCAGCGTAAAAAGAATAAACTAACCAGGTAAAAGGATCAAAACGAGCCATCTCTTCCAGGTTTTTTATGCTTAATAAAACCAGAAAGTGCGTCCAGCCAAAGAATAAGAACAACAGTACAATGAGGTATGCCCACCAGGATGCGCCATTCAGGTATAGTTGCATCACCAGAACAGGAATATTCAACAGGTAAGTTGCATGAGCAATAATCCTGGTAGTTTTTGTGATTGACAGATCATAAGCGGCGGCTTTGTTTCCTAGCTGGCCAACGAATGTTGAGGCACCAGACTTTACATCATATTCCAAATTATAAAAACCTGATGCGATACTATTTGCCAGAAACATGTTGAGAAATAGTGAAACCATTAATAATATTTCTGACCAACTAATCTGGCTTATTGGCTGAGCAAAAGAAAATGCTGCCAGAAAAAGGCAAACCATGGACAGTGGGAAAAACAAGTCAACCAAATAAATCCAGCGTCCGGCCCTTTTACCAAAAAAATTATAGAGGCCAAGAAACAGAATCGAAATACACGCGATAATTATTGTCTCAACACTACCATTGAGCAAATAGAACCAGAGAAAGACGAGGGGAAGTTGTATCAAAATAATTATCCAGAACCACTTTCTACTATATAAGCCTTTTATCAGAGAGCTTCTCTTTACATGCCGCGGATTATCTTTATCATATTTAAAATCCGTAAGATCATTAATTCCGTACCCGAAAATATGAATTGAAATTGATAAAAGAATTAAATAAATATACTGGCTGAAAACTACCCTTTCACCTGCTACCATCAAACCAAATACCAAGGTAACCAACACAATATACAGCAGTTCCAGTCTGAAAGTTCGTATAAATTCAATCAGTTTTCTCATAAGCACTAATGAGGGGTTTTCGAAAATAATTTATTTGCTAATCAGAATCATTCTTTTTGTTGACAAGCCCTGATCAGTCTTCATGCTGTAAAAATATATGCCTGATGCGAGTTTATTGCCAAAATCATCCATCCCATCCCAGTTCATGCGATAGGTTCCGGCAGATTGTTCAGCATCGACCAATGTTTCAATAAGTCTTCCAAAATGATCTCTGATTATCAGCTCTACCCTACTTGATTCACCCAGTCTGTATCGAATTGTTGTTGATTCGGAAAATGGATTAGGGAATATATCTTCAAGCATATTTGCTTTTTCATCAAAGGGATAATCAATTCCCGAGCTGGGAAATAGCCCGTTGGCTACAATTACATCGTCAACATTCCATCCGCCGAGATTAGTATTATTATTTGTCTGAAGTTCAAAAACTATAACTACTTCGGAATTATTATCTGCCAGGGCAGAGATATCTATCTCTTCATCAGACCATGAAGTATCTGAATGACCTCTCTTGAGACTTTGCCAAACCACCTGATCATTCACCAGCACCCTGCCCACATCATTCAATCTCGTATTCAACCAGCGTCGGTATTTGAGACCCACTCCATTCAGATTAGAACAATCTATAACAGGACTTTGCAGATAATTAAAAACGCTACTCTGGTACTCACCATTCCATCCTTCTCCCTCGAATAATTCCCATCCCATATCAGTACCCCAGCATTTGTCTCCTGAATAGGCAGCATCAGGATCCCCTGCTTTACCAGCCGGTTTCCCAAGCTGCCAGTCATCATGGTGATTACTGGTTGATTTATAACTGTCGTGGGTCCAGGCCTCCATTCCCCCCTCAAAATCATAATAATATCCGTTAATATTATTGAGACTGAATTGCAGCTCAGGAGCATAGCCTTCATCCGAATTTACCAGGGCAACAAAATTCCCAATCAATACAGCCGGAGCCTCAGCTGATAATTCAATATCAAAAACAAAACTACCTGATTCATCAGGCCCCAGGTTTTCAATGATAAAGGAATTTTCATGAATAGTATATAAGGTCTCATTAGTTTCTATGCTAACATTCAATGAATTGACTATTTGCCGACCATTATTGGTCAGCACAAGTGATACATGAGCTCTTTCTCCAATATCAAGAGTCCCATTGGCATTCCAATTCGAATCATCAACTACAATAGTCTCAATCTCTATCACCGGTGCATATACCTCTTCAACAAATGTCGACAACCAACCAAGGCCCTCAGAGTCACTTATTTCCAACTCAAAACTAAGCTCGGTTGCATTCGGACAATCTGCTGCTATTTCAAAAAATAATGTATCGGCAGAAAGAGTTGAAGAATTCGCATCCACAGCACCAAAAAACAAGCTATCCGTCAATATCTCAAGGTAATTATTAGTACTTATTACCCTGGCCCACACGTCAGTAGCTCCAATTGGGTGCGCATTAGCCAGGCTAATCTGCATACCAAGTGTTTCTCCCAGGTTTGCTAATCCGTTCCCATTCCCATCCAGTAGATTTGCTTCATCAAATGCCAGTAAAGGCCCGGGTTGCATAATAATATCCAGTTGCAATAGATTATCCTCAGTGATAACTACATCTATTAACTGCGGCCTGTAGCCTTCAGCTGATATAGATAAGCGATATTCACCCGGCTCAAAATAGCGGTAATAACGTCCGAAATCAGTATCCGAATAACGTGGTGGCAGTTTTCCCTGATCATCAATCTGAGGAAGGTCAATTCTGGCCACAATCGGATCTCCCGTTGAAGCATCTGTTATCAAACCTGTTACACCTGCTTTGTTCACCTGCCGTAACAAGGTTTTAAAACCTTCCAGATTTCGTGCAACAACTTCAGGTATCACACTCCCATCAGGCGTTTGACTACTCCACATTTCAACAGTAAAAGCCAGAGTGTTATGTTCAGCATACATATAATCGCAATATTCTCCGGCAGTGAAATACCATCGTCCTCCCTGCCGCAATAAATAGTCATCTGTAGCACCTCCGCTAGGATAAATAATCGATTCAGCCACTTTATTTCCAAGGTATATCATTGCAGCCGAATCAGGCGCGGCTTCATCTGTATGTGTCCATGAATACAATACATACCTGCCGGATGTGTGGTAAGTCAAACTCATGATCGGCGGAAACTGCGCTGCCAAATCACGAATTGCACGTGTTTCAGGCTCCGAGAATCCTTCGGGACCATGATTTCCTTCTGCCGTAAACCCAAAAGAGTAATTTCGATTTAAGTCAACTCCATTGTCATTAGTTCTTCTCACGGCTTCCCGGCCATCCGGATTAAGCAGGGGAACAAACCATATCTCCATGTTATCCACCCAGTATGTTACTTCATTGTCACTACCATAATTTTCAAGAAGATAATTTAGTTGGAATAGTGTAGCCTCCACACTAAGAACCTCATTCCCATGGTGATTACCAACAATAAGAACAGGAGGTTCATCTTCATCTGCCTCCGCATTATCCGAGACTTTTATACAGGCAATAGTTCTTCCTGCAACTGATTCCCCAATAGTAGTCAATTGAGTGATATCAGGATAAGTAGCTGCCAGGTTCTCCAGTTCCTCTATTGTTTCAGCATAATCATGGTACTCCGGACCAGCTTTAAAATCTGGCTGATTATCCCATATCTCCTTAAAGCTATTCGCGATAAAATTAACTTCAAAGCCATCTCTTCTCATATCCACTATCTGCCCTGGTAATGCCAGTACTTCAATATACCCTTCGGGATTCAGATTATAAATACTAATTCCCTTTTTCTCTAAATGCTTTATTTGGCTAAAGTCCTCAACATAAATCCTATATAGCTTCTGTTTCTCCTCAAGTATTTGGGCGAAGGCAGCTCCTGCAATAAACAACAGCACGAATAATAAGGCAATCGATTTTTTCATCCGCATATATTTAATTTTATTTGTCGGATGGAGCTCGCACAACAAAAACAATCATCCGCGTGTGTGTTAAAATATTTTTCCTTTTGTCATGCTCGGTTCATAGTTTTAAAGAATTGAGGCATCAATGTACAAATTTCATGGGTATTTCGTTTATACTGCTACTTTTGTGGCAGCAAATTATTGAATGAATTAATTGAAAAAAGACAGCTATGAAAATACTAAGCAGAACAATCACTCTTTTATTTATTGTTACTCTATTGGTAAGCGCATGCAAATCAAAATCAAACAATTCATTTGTTCCCCCGTCAGCAGCACATAAAGTTGTTGTAAAAGAACAAATTCAAACCAGCAATTACACTTATTTCAGAGTTACTGAAGATGATAGTGAATATTGGATTGCCGGAATTAAGATGGAAGCCAAGGTAGGTGAGACATTATATTATAATACCTCATATGTGATGGAAGGCTTTGTAAGTACTGAGTTAAACAGAACTTTTGATAAGGTTTTGTTTATCCAGGATCTCAGTAAAAATCCGGCAGCAGGTATTCAAATGGGAATGCCGTCAGGTGAAACTCAAATGGGAACTCCCAGTGGCGTACAGATGGGTACACCTCAGCAACAGCAAGGTGACGGATTCAATGTAGTTGATCCCATTAATCGTGAAAACCTTGAAATTGTTGAACAAGAAATCAGTCTTGATGAATTATTCACTAATTATAAAAAATACGGTGATAAACTGGTAAAAATATCAGGCAAAATTATCAAGGTGAATAGTGCAATTATGGGCACAAACTGGATTCACATGAGCACACTGGTTAAAGATCTGAATAACTATGATCTGACCATAACAAGCAATGAAACCGTTAAGGTTGGTGATGAACTAACAATTGAAGGTAAAATCACACTTAACAAAGATTTTGGATCGGGCTATTCCTTCAGTATAATGATGGAAGATGGTATCGTAATCTCAAAATAGTTTTTTTGATCTCTAATTGATACGTTTGAACCATTGGATCATAGGTATTGGGAAGGGCTGAATTTTCCCTCCTGTTATCACACCTCCGAAGCCAAACTGCCATGCTTTGTTATTGTCTGTTTGCCATCGTATCCCTGGTATTAGTAAGAACCAGCTTTTTTTATCCATATCTCTGAAATTTAATCTGGGTACAATAAAAGAATCAAAAACCAGGGAAAGGTTTACGCCGATCCTGGTCATTCCGGAGATGGATACAAGGGCAGAGCCGTCTATACTACCATCACCCCAGATTGCACCATAACCTGCAGACATATTTATATTGTGGCGGCGATCTCCATAGGTTAATACGGCAAATGGAAGAGCTCCTCCGGCATTAATATCCGCCCAGGTTGCTGACCCAATCAATGCGCCCAGGCCAAAATTGATTTTCTCACTTACCGGAATTGCATATTTAATCGATCCTATTAAAGGTATTCCCACCCAGCTCGACATCACACCTACTCCCAGATTTTTACCCAAACCAAATTGAAAATCAGGACCAAAAATATTCCATTGAACATAACTTTCACCTTTATCTATTGGTAAGCCGTTAGTGGTAATAAAATATCTTGTTGAAAAAATCTCCTCTTCCAGCATCAGGCTATCAATAGTTAGAAGATCGGGTTCTACCTCCCGGATGCTACGTATAACATGCTTAGGAATATATACCATCCCAATTGTATTTGTAGCTACTAACACGTCTCGAGCATCTCTGGATATAATCTTTCCTACAAACTTGCTCCCATCAAACTTTGTCACAACATATACCCTATCTGACTCTAATCTTACCGTGTCAGTCTGGGAATATCCCCCCTGACTTACTGCCATCATACCGATAATGACCAATACCAATCCCTGTAATACTTTCATCCGTTTAATTTTAAAAAAAACTCGACTCAACCAAATATAGGAAAAACTCATGACAACAAGTAAAAAACTATCAGCAGTCTGGTTCATATTCTCCTTTCAAGCTGCGAACCATATTGAACTGACCTTGAGTACAGCACCTTCGAAGAACGTCATGATGTTCAGCTCAAGAAATACGAAAGTTTTGGGTAAAGCTAAGGCATTGAGGCAATGCTTATATCCAAAAATGAGATGTTCCAAAAGGGCTTCAAACTTCCAACTTTGTCCCAATTCCCGCCTGCCCCGATTCCCGACTCCCGATTCCCGACTCCCGATTCCCGATTTCACCCCTTCCAATCTTTGATAATAATTCGGTCACCATACATTTTCACTTCCAGCTTTTGCTTAGAACGCCAGCCAAGTTTCTTTACGAAAGCCATTGGCAAAGTAATGCCATAACTTGCTCCGCCAGCCAATTTAGTCAGGCTTCTGATATTTTCTTCCCCTACTTTTCTTCTTGACATAGTATATTAATTACGTAGTTTAATACGTATTTAAATACGTAATTAATAATCAAATTGTTACACAGTTTGCAAAGAAATATATGATGATGGACGATTACCAATCCAACGAATTCATTGGCAGAGCTTGCTTGGTCATTCCAGTCCGAAGACGACACAGATTTACACTCATATAAGCACCAAAGGAATAGATCAGATCAAGAAACCTTTAGCCAATTTAGGGATTTGATGACGAAGCATTGGGTTCCAATAAAAGAATGAGTACATTAGATTTCATGTACCACCAATTGATTTGCAAGTATTTAACAAGCTATGAAAAGGGCTAATATCACCAAGCCCGGTTATTTTCACTGTTTACGTCACAGCTTCGCCACTCATTTACTCGAACAGGGTACAAACCTTAAGATTATTCAGCAACTAATGGGACACAAGACTTTAAAGACAACATCAATCTATCTGCATGTCACCAACTCTGAGACAAAAAAGGTTATGAGTCCTATTGATTATGTAGTTAGCCAGGAGGTGTAATATGGAAAACAAGAGAAATTCGTATGACCTGTATTCCGGCTGCTCGCATAATCCGGGCAACCCTTTGGTCTGGAACCTTTCTTGCCTTGAGCATGAAGCTCCTTAGTGATCCTTGGACTACTATAGGAAACCTTGCTATCTTCAAAAATATCCAGAATATCAACCAAAAGGCTTTCATTCTCCTTCCAGCGATCAGAAGGTCCATTCCGAAGCCAGGCGTAGTAGCTGCTTTTACTTATTTTAAAAACCTTACACATCATCTCAATAGAAAATTCTATGCAGTGATCAATTATGAATTGGTAAATTTTCCATCGCTCTTGGAGAAGATGCTGACCACCTTTTTTAATATGTCGCGCTCCATCTTTGCATCTCTGAGCTCTCTCTCGAGCCGGGCAATCTCTCGTTCCTGGTCGGTCATTTTTGGCTTTCCTCTACCTGGAAAACTGTTCTTGTCGTAATGCTGCTGTTCTCGACGCCATCAATATAATAGCTCGGGAAGGATACCCAGTTCTTCAGCAATCTCTTTGGCATTGCCGCGTGCAAAGGAGAGTTCCACAGCTTTTTGCTTGTACTCTCGATCAAACTTTCGTCTTGTTTTTGTCATCATGGTAAATTACTACTTTTTGGTAGCTTTGCTTACCGTCCGGTTTATTATAGCATTTCCAGTATTGACGACATCCTAATTTTGGATGAACTGAAAAGCAAAGTAGTGTATGTGGATATCTGGGGCACGCATTGCGGCCCATGCATTAAAGAATTTGCAAACCTTCACGAGCTGAAAACAAGACTCAAGACTGATTCTGTAGTATTTTTATATCTATGTAATCCATACAAATTAAAATGGGACAAAAAGAATGCAAAGCTCTGGAAAGAATTAATATTAGAGCATGATCTTGCTGGCATAAATATTCTGATGTCTGCAGAATGCTACATGGATGGTTTCTATGAGAAATATAAAGACAAATTCTCGCCACAGACCATGTATGCCATACCGCGGTACTTTCTGGTCAATAAGGACGGAGAAATAGTCAATTTTAGTGCTCCAAGGCCTTCTTCTAAAGAAGAATTATATTCTGCTATGCAAGCTCTTCTCGAAGAAAATTGTCCGTGAGGCTTTCAGGCGATGATGATATAAGCAAAAAGAAAAATCTTCCAAATTAAATTTTACTGTATATTTAAGCCTGCCGAAACAGTAACATTGAATGAATAAGGAAACTGCAATAAAGCTTTTTAATGATCAGAAAATTCGTACTCATTGGGATGAGGAGCAAGAGAAATGGTATTTTTCTATTATTGATGTTGTAGCAGTGCTTACCAAAAGTGTTAATCCACAGGCATATTGGCGAAAACTAAAACAAAGGTTGAGGGCAGAAGGAAATGAAACCGTGACGAATTGTCACGGTTTGAAAATGATAGCTGCTGATGGCAAGATGCGACTCACTGATGTTGCTGATACAGAACAGCTTTTCAGGCTCATACAAAGTATCCCTTCCCCCAAAGCTGAACCTTTTAAAATATGGCTTGCCAGAGTTGGTCGTGAGAGGATTGATGAAATAGAAGATCCAGAATTAGGTATTGATAGATTAATGGAAACCTACTTAAAAAAGGGCTATAGTAAAGAATGGATTAATCAACGGCTTAAAAGCATCGAAGTTAGGAAGGAATTAACGGATGAATGGGAGACAAGAGGAGTCAAAAAGGGGCAGGAATTCACAATCCTCACTGATGAAATAACCAAAGCCTGGAGTGAACTTACAACCAAGCAATACAAAAAATTAAAGGACCTCAAAAAGGAGAACTTAAGAGATCATATGACAAACCTTGAGCTTGTCCTGAATATGCTAGCCGAAGCCACAACCACTGAGATTTCCAAAGAAAAGAAACCTAAGACATTCAACCAGAACAAGAAGATAGCAAGACAAGGAGGAACGATTTCCGGTAATACTCGAAAAGAAATTGAAGAAAAAACCGGCAAAAAAATTGTTACCGTAAGTAATGCTAAGGAGCTGCAAAATCCGCAAAAAGTGAAATTGAAAAAATAACTGTTGGTAACAAGCCTGTAAACCTTATGCTATATGTCTTGTACTTGAAACCATTGAAAGAGTTAGCACAAGGTTTACAGCCAATCCTTTGTAGCAAATTAAGAAAGTAGCTTATGAAAATAATTTTAACATCAATAGGAACACAAGGAGATATTGAACCTTTCTTAGCAATAGGAAAAATTCTAAAAGAAAAAGGACATCATGTTATTTGTGCATTTTCAGAAAAATTTAGAGAACTCACAGAAAGTTGTGATATAGAATTTGCTTCTTTGGGAAGAAAAAATGATGACTCACTTGAAAACGATGCCACAAGAACAGTTATTGGAGGGTCAGGAATTAAGAAATTGTTTGCCTATATCAAACTAATGAGACTTGCTCAAAGTCAAAAAGTCCCGCAAGAAAAAGAACTTAAGTTATATGAACTTGTTAAACAAGAAAAACCAGATAGAATAGTTTATCATTCAAAAAATGTTTATCCATTAATATGGGAATATAAAAACAGAGGAAAAACAATTTTTGTATGTCCTTTCGCATATTTTCATTATATCAAAGGACATACATTTTTCTTTGGTAAGAATTATGGAGAATTATTTAATAAATTGACATTTAAACTTTCTGACTTTGGGGTAGTTACAGCAACTATGGCTGCAAAAAAGTGGCTGCAAATCAAAGATATAACTACACGAAGGGAACTAAAAAACATAATTCACAGCAGAAAATTTATTTATACAATTTCGCCAAGTGTATTCCCCCGACCAGGCTACTGGGAAAGTAATATTAAAGTTTTAGGACATCAGGAATTAAAGAGAAAAACAGATTGGAAACCCGAAAAAAAACTAACAGAATTCATAGAAAAACATGAAAAAATATTGTTTATCACTTTTGGCTCAATGCCTAATCCTGAACCTAAACAAAAAACTAAAATAATTCTGGAAATTCTTGAACGAAATAAAATACCTGCCATCATAAATACAGCCTCTGGTGGCTTAGTTAAACCCGATAAATTCAATTCAGAATTGATTTATTTTGTGTCCCAAATTTCTTATTATTGGATTTTTCCGAAAATGTATGCCGTAATTCAACACGGTGGTGCTGGAACCACACATTTAGCAATAAAATATGCTTGTGCAACAATGATAATTCCGCATTTTATGGACCAGTTTGTTTGGGATAGAATAACTTTTGATTTGGGAGTTGGACCAAAAGGTGTTAAAATAAGTAAAATAACCAATAAAAATCTCGAACCAAAAGTTTTAGAATTACTTAACAATAAAAGTTTCAAAGAGAAGAGTGCAAAAATTGCTAATCAAATGAAAAAAGAAGATTTCAAAGATGAAGTATATAAGACAATAATTGAATAACTGGCTACAAAATGCAAAAACCATAGCGCTTGGGAAGGTTTCCATCACCGTAACACGCCCGATCCTATATCCTGACGGACACAGGATCGTTAGGCTCTAATTCTGGTTGTAAATCAGGGGGGATTGCCACTAGGCTTGGTATTCCTAATCCAACAGTTAAAAGGATCCTATCGGAATTAGTTAAACTAAACTTTATTGAAAAGCATAGCGATGGTCCAGGCACCAATTATTCAATTAAATCAAAAAAAGCTCATAACAATATTCATAGGGCATTAAAAAGCCCTTTGTACTTGCCGTTGTAGCCTATAAAACAAATTATTATGACTTACAAAAAGCAAATATCTTTATCTACTATAAGTTTTTGCACTGATGATAAGAAAGACTGCATTTTGAATATACCATTATTGATCATTCTGTTTACGATCACTTTTTTGACCTTCAACTACAATACAGTTGCTCAAGTAGTTGAGGCGCAAAGATCCGGATTTGCCTGGATATCAACTCAAGATGTAAGCGATAAGTCCTTTGGCTCAGGATATACATTCTACAGTGCCGCATGGCCTATTTTCAAGAATTATCCCGGTCCACATAAGTTCCAGATGGGATTGGGAAGTTGCTGGCTAACGACTCAGCGAACCGGTAATGAACCTGAACAATTTTATACTACCATTGAAGGAGGCTTGGGCTGGTGGGGAGATACGCGCTTCGGCACCAAAATTCCAAAGTTCATTATGGGAGGTGTATCGCTTAATTTTTACGCCTGGGCAAATGGTCCGGGTGCAGGAAAAAGTGGGATGTTGCCAAACGGACAAAGAGATTGGAGTTCGCCAGGAGGAAAATATGGTGTAGCACAGTTATCCAATAGATTATTGTGGGCACCTGATGGATTGAATCTGGCCCAAAGTTTAAATGGGGAAATGCTCGGATATGGTTATACTCCTCTACCACTGACCGAACCAATGCAACAAACAAATGGAAAAAATGTCGAAACCGGAAATCAGTGTTGGACCTTATTCTTGAATTCTACCAACTTTAAAGGTCCGGCCACATTCTTTTTACCCACTTTTTGGACTAAACCTGTATTGAACGATCCTTCTTTAGAGGGATTGTTTTTAGACTCAAGACCTTCAGAGCCCAATATCGGATTTGGCATTGAGCATGCACATTCTCCTGCATTGATTTCGACAGATAACGACGGATACCGATATGCCAAAATAGAACGATTACAATTTCCAGTAAGTGAAGAAGATAACTCAATAATCTTGAATAAAGTATCGGTCTATTCTCAAAATGCACTTTGGAACGATATGGTATCCTGGTTCAATGGTGGTGATGTTGTTCAGCCTGAAGCTCTTCAGTCGGGAGCCTATGATGTTTCCTTTATTAATAACGGCGGTTCAATGGCCGCTGAGATATCCAGATCTGGAATGGAATATTCAATCGATCTGAATTATATAGATAATGTTCAGCTCAATTCGAATACCATGGGCTTTGAATTTGACTTAAATACTGTTTTTGAAAAGGATGACAATTTTATACTACCGGAATACTTCAAACTTGATCGGGATAACAAATGGCAACCGGTTTCTGAAGATGCTGTTCCATCCTCCACCAATTTAGTAAGTTCTCAAGTGCCCTCAACTCCGAGAAGTGAGATTTCTTATTTAACACCCTTAGATCCTGATTGTCAATGGCAAGATCCAAACGGTCCCTGGAATAATCCCGGACCAGAAGCCGGGCCATTCAAAGCTGCTTTGGGTGATGGTTCTACTGTTACCTATTATTGGTATCGCTTCATAGACCAACCTGCAATTATCCAGGCAAACCTACCTGAGAATATTCGTACTGCGCTGCAAAACAGAGTGGAACTCATTCATTCAAATTGGAGTAATACCGACGAGTACATGTCACCTCCTAAGATTGGAAATATAGCTACAATTGATCCAGAAGCTTTAGTTCAGCCTCCTGAGGGCTTAGAGATTGGATATGTTCCTATCGTTACCAGACAAGAAAAATCCCAAGGTAAAATCCGTGTTTTTGTTTTAGCAGGCCAGTCAAATATGGAAGGATATGGTATTATTGAAGATAATGAAAATGATCCGGGAAGCTTGGTCGATGTCATTCAAAATGATGTGAATGGTAATTGGTCCGAAATTGGAGAAGCCGGTAATTGGAACACCCTGGAAGGAGCATACTTGTATTTTGCCAGGAATGAAGATCCGGTCAGAACAAATGTAAGCGTGGGCCAGGGGGCTTATCCGAATTTAATCGGAGCAGAGCTTATGTTTGCTCACCAGGTGGATGAATATTATGATGATCCGGTATTAATCATCAAAACTGCATGGGGTGGAAAGAGTCTTGCAGTTGATTTCAGGCCACCATCTGCCGGAGGTGAAACAGGAGTGTCTTACACTGCTATGATTCAGACTGTTCAGAACGTTACGCATAATCTGGGAACCGAATTTCCGGACATTGGTGTAAGTGATTTCGAAATCTCAGGATTTGCCTGGTTTCAAGGTTGGAATGACGGGGAATCGGATAGTTTTTTGAATGAATATGAAAGCAATCTTTATCATTTAGTAAATGATGTAAGAAATGATTTGGGGAATCCGAACCTTCCAGTAGTCATTGCAAGTTCCGGTCATGGAGGATTTGAGCGAAGCAACGATCAGTGGGTTCGAAATATGCAAAATATAGTTTCTGTTGCCCAGGAAAACGTAGGATGCAATGATTCAATTTATGGTGGCAGTGTAGGTTTCGTACAAACTAAACAATATTATTATGATAGGGCGGAATCACCCCAGGATGCCATTCATCATTTCAACCATAATGCACTTACTTATTTAAACATTGGGAAAGCCATGGGTAATAAAATGATCCAGGCAGTAAACGACATGGCGTTTTGTTACAACGATTGTGGCAACAAAATTTCACCCGGTATTGTTTCGATTGGAAACAGGGTTTGGAACGATTATGACCGAGACGGAATTAATGACCCAAATGAACCCGGTATTCCAGGTGTTTCCTTAGTCCTATGGGGTGATTCAAATGGAGATGATATCCCTGACTGGCAAGGTTTTGGAGGAGTTCAGGTAACAGATGACGAAGGCTATTACAGATTCTCCGGTTTACAAGCGGGAAATTATATTGTCTTTGTGTGGAGTGTGGATAATTGGGGATCTGGTGACCCATTGCATGGATTTAAATCTACCACTGGCTTTGTGGCAAATGCAAATAATGATGTGGATCTGGATAATAATGGTTATGGAAGTCGTAATACTGATATTAAGTCGGGTATTGTCACACTAACTGATGGTGATGAACCCTTGGATGATGGTGATCCATTTAGTTGTTATTTTGATTACGATGCAAGTGGAAATAATACAGTTGATTTTGGTTTCTATAATCCGGAAATAACAAAGGTAGTTGAACTTGCAAATGAAAATTCGATTCAAATATTTCCAAATCCCGTACTAAATGAGTTGACGATAGAGGCAAATTTGAGTTTATATCAGATAGAAATATTTGATTCTTTCGGGCGAATTCATCGAACAATATATCCATCTAGATCTGCACATACAATCGACACTTCGACATTACCAAAAGGCCTCTATTTTATAAAGGTTTTGAACAAGACTAATAGTATACTAAAGGTTCAAAAAATAGTAAAGCAATAAATTAGAAAATGCCATGGCATTAATTATCTAGCCTTAGGGACAAGCTCAATAATTAGCTAAAAAAGGTGTACCTTGAATCTGTCAAAATCCAACTGAAGTGCATTTAGCTATCCTATCAGATATACATGAGGACTATGAGAACCTACTTAAAATTGTGGCGAAAGCTGAGGCAAGGGGTTTCGATAAGCTCATTTGCCTTGGAGATATTTCAGGTTTCAGCCTGCCCTATTACAAGTATGAGAAATCGAGAAATGCATCAGCCTGTCTGACACTACTCAGGGAGAAATGCGATATAATCATTGTGGGAAACCATGATTTACATGCTGCAGGTATAGATCCGGAACTTCCTGATATTATAAAGTGTCAGGATACCTGGCAGCACGAACTGGATCTGGATCCCGGATACAGTGAAGAGGATATTAGCTTTCTGGCTACCTTGCCATTCTATGACATCCTCACAACTCCTATGGGGAACATTCTCTTCAGTCACTATATCTATCCCAATCTTACAGGCTTTGTGAAAGGTCTCAACTCAAGAGAGAAAGAATTCCAGGCACATTTTGCTTTTATGCGGGAGCATAATTGTAGCCTCAGCTTCACAGGACATGCCCACCCCAAGGGATTCTATAAGGTCCATCCCCGGGGCTTTAAACATTATCGCAATCGGGGCATCAAAATTACCACATTCCCTGCCCTGATTGGAATTCCCCCGGCAACCAGGAACCAATATCAACGCAGTTTTGGTATCTTTGATACCATCAGCCGCAAGCTGCAAGTGTTCAAATAAGATGTTCAAACTATGCCGCAGACCAATCAAAGCCGCTACTTTATCTCCATTGTCGTTCTTTCCATTTTGACGGTGGGGCTTTTCATTCTTTCTATATTCATAGTTATTCTGCCCCGTTTTGAAAAGACCATTCTCGACGGAAAGAAGGAAATGATCTCTGAATTAACCCAATCGGTGTGCAGCCTTATAGAAGAATACCACCAGGAAGCTGAGACCTTCCAGATAAGCCTTGATTCTGCACAGACTATGGCGCTGGAAAGAGTTCGAAAAATGCGTTATGGCCATGAACTCAAAGACTATTTCTGGATCATCGATATGCATCCCAATATGATCATGCATCCTTATCGACCCGAGCTGGTGGGCTCAGAACTGAACGATTATAAGGATCCAAATGGCAAATTGCTATTTGTGGAATCAGTTAATACGGTTACAGAAGAGGGTGAAGGATTCATTGATTATATGTGGCAATGGAAAGACGACAGCACCCAAATTGTTCCCAAACTTTCCTATGTAAAAGCTTTTGAGCCCTGGAATTGGATCGTGGGAACGGGTATCTATCTAGAGGATGTCCAGATAGAAATAGGTCAACTCAGGGCCAGACTGCTCAGAATGGCTTTATGGATGTCATTCATCCTGGGAACCTTCCTGGCATTTATAACCAGGCAGAGTCTGGGTATAGAAAAGCGAAGGCGCAGCGCCGAAAACAAGCTTCGTCAAAGCCGGGAAAAATACATAACCCTGGTCCAGGCTTCTACCGAAGGAACCCTGATGATGGTGGATCAAAGTTTTGCCTTTTCAAACCTCAAATTCAGCAAACTTTCAGGATACGACCCTGCAGAAGTAAGAGAGATGGATTTTGAGAACCTTTTCGACCTGAAGTGGTCCACCCTGGTGTCTGCCTTCAAGGACCCGAAAAAATCCGTTTCCTATGAAATCACTCTGACTTGTAAAGACAGAAGCATCAAAGAAGTAGTTATTACTGCTTCCAGAATAAACCATGCAAAACAGACCACTTATATTCTGATCATTAAGGAATTTAGTTCGCAAATGCAATACAAGAAGGATGGGAAGTTGCTCTCCAGGGAATTGCAAAACTCCCTGCAAATGATGAACCAGCCCCTGATCTCACTTGCCCTGGATATACTGAGATACCCGGCCAGCACGACGGTACGTGATGCAGCCAGGATTATGGCCCGGAAAAATCGAAATGTCCTTTTTATCTCTCATGAAGATGAAATCATCGGACTCATCACCAACAATGATTTAAACAGAAGGGTTCTGGCTACCGGCCTTGATCCTGAAACCAGGGTGATTGAAATCATGACCTCTCCCATTGCTAAATTACCTGAAAAAGCCCTGATCTACGAAGGCTTACTTTTTATGAAGCGGGAACGCATATCCCACATTGCCCTGCCCGGTAAAGATCGAAAAATCGGGATGGTAGTGGGATACGAAGACATACTACGAATGCAACAGAACCTGTTGGGCTTTATGATCAGCGAGATAGAAAGTGCTGAAGAGGTGAGCCAGATCAGCCGCATCTACCAACGACTACCTGTCCTAATTCAAGCCCTTATCGAAAGTGGCAGCAATACATCGAACCTCACAGAGATAATTAGTTCAATGGGAGATGCCATTCACAAACGTCTGATTGAAATTGCCCTGGAAGATCTGGGACCGGCTCCCATAAACTTTGCCTTTATGGTTATGGGAAGCCAGGCCCGCGGTGAGCAAACTCTGGTTACGGATCAGGATAATGCCATTGTGATTGATAATGATTCTGGTAAGTTGAGTAAAAAGGATCAGGCCTTCTTTCTCGAATTAGGAAAAAAACTAAACAATGACCTGAATACGGTGGGGTACAAATTCTGTCCGGGAGAAATCATGGCAGGAAATCCCAGGTGGAACCAGGATCTTAACACCTGGAAGGCCTATTTCAGCTCATGGATCAGTGGCAGTCAACCAAAAGACATCCTGGATCTGACCATATTCTTAGATTTCCGTTGCATCTACGGGGATTCAGATCTAGTTGAAAAACTTCGCGATCATGTGAATCATTCTGCTGAAGGTAAATCAGTATTCTTCTACCACCTGGCCCAACCGATTCTAAAAATGAAATTCATGCCCAATCTGCCGGGAAACCTGAAGGCAGCTTCACATTCTGACACTCAGGTGGATATCAAAATGGCTCTGCTAATGGTCCAATCTTTTATCCGGCTGTATGCCATTCGAGAAAAACTGGAATCGAACAATAGTATTGAACGAGCCGAGAAATTGCACAAAATGAGCGTAATTAGTGCCTCAACCCTGCAAGAGTTTAGCGAACCTTTTGATTTCCTTACTTATCTAAGGATCAAAAATCAGGCATATAGTATATCACGTAATGAAGCTCCCGGGAACACAATCAGATTGGGACAATTATCACATATTGAAGCCCTTACTCTGAAAAAGATCTATACAGATATTGCCAGCCTTCAAAGCTCTTTAGGCAGCGTATATAGTAGAGCGGATTAGACCCAAGGCGCAAGTGAAACTAAAATAATATATGTGACTTGAATGGGTGACACAATACATAAAGCCATGTCAATTCTAGTCATTCAGTATTTCTTCCCTTGGTTAATCCGACCACCCAACAAATTGCTTTATTTGCCTCTGGTTTTTGCAACTTTAATACTTCAAATCTTACTTATGAGTCAGGATCCAAAGCTCTACTTCTTCAGAAGAACGCCAGTGCTGATCTCGCTTTGTTTTTTCAGAAGCAGCTTTAACGGATTTTTTTAAACATTTTTCCAATTGAAATCTCCCACCTTTGTCTAGTTCCTCCTCAATCGGATGCTTTTTTGTCACATTTGTTATTTGAGCTAAATTCGAAAATATGAGCACAAGCTTTCCCTCAGGTAAAAGCCTTTGTTTTGCTCCTGCAAAAAAATCAGGGAATAGCTTTGAATTGTAGTAAATAGCTTCATCACTACTATCCATATTATTAAGTTCTGGCAACCAGGGAGGATTAAAAACAATCAGTTCGGTCTGTTTATTCCACCTACCAAAAAGATTCCCAAAGTCTAATTCTATCTTTCGAGACAACTTTGTATCTCCCATAAACTCAGCTAATCCAATAATCGCGTTAGGGTTTGTATCTGTCCCAAAAACCTTTTGAAAACCATACTTTATCATTTGTAAAGAAAGTACTCCACTCCCAATCCCAACGTCTATTGCTGATTTTTTAGGCCCCTTGTAACGTTTCAACCAATTGTCAAAAAGCACCAAATGCTCAAAACGTGTAGTAAAGTAAGTACCATAATATGGATGTAATTTATTTCGAAGAACAGGAATAGAAATCCCATTTATGTACCACTGCCAAGCACTATTTAGACCTTGTACTTGAGGAAAAGTTAACAAGAAATCACTTGTCTCGGGATAAAGCTTTTCCAACCAGCCGATCGAAGGAGATTTCTTTACTGCCAATTTATGATCTGCAATTTCTATTAAAATAAGATTTGAGAGCTTACGATATTCTGACCGATACACACGTTGTTCCTGAAAAGACGTATTCGGAAATTTTCTACTCAGATGCGCATGTAACTCATGAAGAAGTGACAATCCATTATTATAGAACTCTGTAATTAGTATAGGGTTCCCGGCATCCAATACTTCAATCGCATATTGAACATCTGTTCCACGTTTAAACGACACTGTTTTATTCCCAGACGAAATAGGTTCTGGTTTATTTACCTCTATATCTGTAATCATTGATTGGTTTTCCTTTTGCACAAAGGTAAGTAATCATTTCTGTCGATTCCTGTGACTTATGTGGTTGATAAAAATAATGAAATCATTTATGCTTCATTATATCCTAATTCGATGGAAAGAATAGAAATGAAATAGTCTCTTGAAAAGCTCAAAATAAACTATGGGTAACATTTTAAATAAAAAATAGCGGAAAGGTATATGTCATTAAGTCTTATGCCTTTTTTGTAATTTAGAGCCTGCCTATAAAATAGTCTTTGGAAATTCACTACTTTTCATATACAAATCTGCAATATAAAAAAATAGATGAGTAATAAAAACCCAACAATATGAAGCAACTATTGACTCTCGGTGTGATTGGAAAATCACTAAAAGAAAACGAAATGCGTGTACCCATTCATCCAGAACATTTTAAGGGTATTCCTGAGAAATTACGAAAAATAATCACTTTTGAAGAAGGCTATGGTATGAGATTTGGCATAGATGACAATACTTTAGCCAAACTTTCATCAGGCAGGGTAGCCTTTAGGGATGAGATTCTGAATGGCTTTGATTGTGTACTAATACCCAAGCCTTTAGCAACAGATTTATCAGAGATACGAGAAGGTGCAGTAGTGTGGGGTTGGCCGCATTGTGTACAACAGAAAGAAATTACACAAATTTCAATCGACAGAAAATTAACCCTTATTGCCTGGGAAGAAATGTTTACATGGAGCAGGACAGGCGATAAAAATATGCATACTTTCTATAAGAATAATGAATTGGCAGGTTATGCCGGAGTAAATCATGCTCTAAGCCTGACCGGAATCAACGGATTTTATGGGAAACCTTTAAAAGCAGTGGTAATCAGCTTTGGTTCAGTTAGCCGTGGGGCAATATATGCATTGCAAGGCCAGGGTTTTCAGGATATAACTGTCTTGACTGGTCGTCCATCAAATGAGGTGAAAGATCAAATACCAGGCATGACATTCAAACAAATGAAAAATGATGGATCAGGAAATATGTCTGTAGTTGAACCTGACGGCAGTACGCGTACGCTTACAGATGTATTGGCAGATGTACAAATAATTGTTAACGGGGTTCTTCAGGATAGCGACCATCCAAAAATGTTTGTCCCAGCATGTGATGCAGATAAATTGATGAAAGGCACTCTTATTATTGACATAAGTTGTGATGAAGGAATGGGTTTTTGGTGTGCCAAACCCACATCTTTTGAGGACCCAATGTTTGAAGCTGAAGGCAAATATTATTATGCAGTAGATCATAGCCCAAGTTATTATTGGAATTCTGCTTCATGGGAAATTTCAAAAGCATTACTTCCATTTTTACCAGAAGTTCTGGGGGGAGCAAAGGCATGGGAAAAGAATACAACAATTTCAAAATCCATTGAAATCCGAGAAGGAGTAATTCAAAATCCAAAAATTCTTTCATTTCAAAATCGCGAAAAAGAATATCCACACAAATTTCGCTAATGGATTTTATGACAAAAAAATTGTCTTGTATAACAATGCATCAAGATAAAACATTTCCTTCCCGAACTCATATAATAGGAATTATCGACAATTCAGTTCCTCAAGCACTGGTTTACCTGAAAAAGGAAGTTTTGTTAAAAAAAATGCTTGAAAATAAGGACGACAAATTTGTATTAATTGCTTCAGGCACAACTGTAAGCGGATTTAGAACAAAATTAAAGAAATATGACTTAAGCCTTGATTTACGCGACAACAAACTAATAGGTAAATCAAGTGGAACTGAATGGGATGTCAGGGGTAAATATTTAAAAGGAAAAATTGAGTTGAACCTTATACCATTAGCTATTTCAGACGAATATTGGTTTTCATGGAAAATATTTTAACACTCACACGGATGATTGTTTTTGTTATGCGAGCTCCATCCGACAAATAAAAATAAATATAAACGGATGAAAATAGTCAAGATAAAAACAACACTAAGTATTCTAGTTCTATTAGGCAGCATATCAACAATTTCCGGACAAAGTAACTTTGAAAATTTAAATGCTCTCCCAATTATTAAGGGAAGCTATTTGGAGGGGATTGAGAACGATTGGTTAATCAAAAGACCATCTGAAAAAGCCCGTCTTTTCAGGAATGAAGAAAACAATGAAATGATACTTTCCAATGGAATTATTTCACGTTCGTTTAGGCTGAGCCCCAATGCAGCAACTACCAGTTTGAAAGTGCTAAGCAAGCAAGAAGAACACATTCGTGCGGTAAAACCCGAGGCAATAGTTATGCTTAATGGTTTTATCGTGAATGTTGGTGGATTAACCGGACAACCCAACCTCGCCTTTTTATACCCTGATTGGCTGGATGATTTAAAAGCCGACCCACTTGCATTTAAGTATATAGGATTTAAAACCGGCACTCCCGAAAAACGCCTGGAATGGAATGATATAAGACATCATTCACCCGAAGCAGAATGGCCACCAAAAGGGGTGAAACTTCAAATGGACTATAAGTTATCAGACTTTTCTCCCGAAGAATTACTTTCACTTTCACAGGGAAGTAACATTGGTCGCACCGAAATTTACCACGACAATTTTGCTACAATGTCCGATATTTGGACAATTCGTACCAGCCCCAAACACGAAAGAAGTTCCTTCTTTAATGAAGGGAAACCTGGTGAAATTTATACTCCAAATAACACTGCAGTTTATGCAGAATATAAACTTCCAGCAGGAACAGGGATAGTTGAAACTTCGATTGATGCTGGAACCGATGTTAGTGGTTTTTGGGGACCTGGAATTGCATTAGTTTGGGAAAATCGTACCATTAAATTTAATATGCGTCCAGGGAACGAATCGGGTTCTAAGAATAATGGAGCTTGGCGTTTTACTGTTTTCGATGGGAAACGTGAAAACACTCGTGCAGGAGGGAAAGACAACGTAGATTTTAGCGGAACCTGGTTTTTACGTCTGAGAATTGACGGAACAAAAGTGTATTGCGAGGCTAAATCAAAAGATGGTAAATGGAAAAACTATCAGACAATTGATTTTGAAAATGAAGTTCCCGACCCAATTTCAGCACGAATTGGCAAACTGGGTAAAAATGCAGAAGGTAAGGATTCTGATTTTCCAGGCGAATTAGTACGATTAAAAATGAACAAGTTTTCGGTTTATGGAAAGTTGGATGAAAAAGAAATTCAGAAAATAAACTCAAAATTAAAAGGCTTGCAGCAACTGGTAATTTCTGTAAACTATGAATTGTACGATGGAATTCCGGTAATATCTAAATGGGTAACAGTAAAAAATAACTCTGATGAACCAGTGAAGATTGACCAAATTATTTCTGAATTTATTGGTGTCGCAGACCATGATCCTTATGGAGGTTACCGCGAACAGCACGACTTAAAAGTAAAACCCAATATTCATTTTGAAACCGATTATGCCTTTTCTGCCGGAAGAGTGAAGGTTGCCAACAATCAATCTGTTCACTGGGAAACCGACCAGGATTACGAAACTCAAATTTCGTGGATCCAGGATATTCCAAATACAATGCGTATTTATCCAAAATACGGTTACCATTTAAATGTTGGTGCCGGAGAATCGTTCGAATCTATCCGTGCCTTTATTCTGCCCTACGATTCATACGACAAAGAAAGAAACGGTTTGGCACTGCGCAAAATGTACCGGACTGTTGCACCCTGGATTACTGAAAATCCATTGATGTTCCATATTACCCGTTCGAAATGGGATGAATATACAAATGGAATTGATCAGGCGGCAGAATTGGGCTACGAAATGGTTAACTTTTCATTTGGGAGCGGATTTAATCCGGAAGACGAAAGCGAAGCCAACTACAACAAAATGAAAAGATATGCTGAATATGCTGATAGTAAAGGAATAAAAATTGGAACCTATTCCCTTTTAGCTTCACGCAGAATTAGCGAAAAAGACGATGTTGTTAATCCTAATACAGGTAAAACAGGTGGCTTTGCAACATTTGGAAATTCGCCTTGTTTGGGTAGCGAATGGGGACAAGAGTATTTTAGGAAAATGTACAGGATGTACACAGAAACTGGCTTTCTCACTTTCACTCATGATGGCAATTACCCCGGTGATATTTGTGCTTCAACAGAACATCCGGGACATGAAAATTTGGGTGATTCACAGTACAAGCAATGGAAAATAATTACCGATTTTTACAAATGGTGCAAAAGTCGAGGTGTTTATTTGCGTGTGCCAGACTATTATTATTTGTCGGGTTCGAACCAAAACGGTGTTGGCTACCGCGAAAATAACTGGTCGTTGCCACGGCGGCACCAATTAATTCATACCCGCCAAAATATTTTTGACGGAACATGGGAAAGCACACCTTCAATGCGATGGAGTTTTATTCCGCTGGCACAATACCACGGTGGCGGCGCTGCGGCGACCATTGAACCTTTAAACGAACACCTCGACCATTACGAAATGATGCTGGTTAGCAATATTGGTTTAGGCATTCAGTCAGCTTTGCGTGGTCCCCGTTTATACGATACCGAAACCACTAAAACAATGGTAAAACGAGTGCTTGTTTGGTACAAAAAATACCGCGATATCTTGGAAAGCGACATTATACATATTCGCCGTGCCGATGGTCGCGACATTGATTATATGATGCATGCAAATCCTGAATTGAAAGAGAAAGGTTTCTTATTGGTTTTCAATCCAACTGATAATATCATTAAAAAGAAAATAAAAGTACCGCTTTATTACACCGGTTTAACCGAAACGGCTACAATAAGAGAACAGGAAAATTCACCTCAGCAATTTAAACTAAACCGCGAATACGAAATTGAGATTGAAGTTGAAGTTCAGCCCAATTGGTATAACTGGTATGTGATTGAATAGCTGAATATTGACAAGGCATCAAAAACATTCGCTTGAAACAACTATTCCTTTCATTATTGTTTAGTAATGCATGGATAAATGCTAGTGTCCAATGAGAAAACACCATAATGCAAAAAACCAATAAAAGATTAATTCTCGTCTCAGCGCTGCTTGTTCTGATTATCCACACCCATCTGTTCTCAGGTGAGCCTAATAAGTATGATGACCCAGCACCGTACGCATCATATGTCAAAGAATGTCTGGACATTCTAATAGAACACGGGATCGACAGGTCCAGAGATGTGCATGCCCCGATTCTAGTGAGCATCCTTGACCTTGAGACACGCACCTGCCCTCCTATTCCTAAAAAGTTAGACGAGTATTTTCGCATCACCCGACGTGACTGACGCAGCCCCGGAGGATCAAATCTACTCACCGATCCGCCTACCCTCAAAGTGATGCTTATTAACCTTATGTCAATAATCAGCTTTGGCTGGATTTCTATAATTCTGCCTTCGGAATAAACACAACAGGATTAACCTTAGCTTCACTTATTGAAACTTCTTCATCCATCTTATTGGTAACCACATAGTACCTCGGATCATCTATGGATGTTTCTATAATATTTTCAAAATCAGGATCGGCTTTAAGCAATAGAGTTTTACATTCAGGACTTAAGTGAGTTAGCTTTATTTGTTTACCCTGTGCGAGATATTTCTTAGCAAGATTATCTATGGCTTCAATACCTGAATGGTCGCTTACCTTGGATTCAATGAAGTCGATTTCAACTTTTTGAGGATCACCATTCACATCAAACTTTGAGCTGAAAGTAATAACGGAACCAAAGAATAGTGGCCCCCATATCTCATAGACTTTTGTACCGTCTTCCTTAATTCTTTTCCTTGCTCGGATCATTATAGCATTCTTCCATGCGAAAACAAGAGCGGAAATTATTACACCTGCAATAACGGCAACTGCAAGGTCTTTCCAAACCGTAATAGCAGATACAATAATCAAAACAATAGCATCTGACTTGGGAATCTTGTTAATAATCCTGAAACTACTCCATGCAAATGTGCCGATAACAACCATAAACATTACGCCTACAAGCGCTGCAATAGGAATTTGTTCAATTAGCGGGGCACCGAAAAGGATGAAGCATAATAGAGCTATTGATGCAACCATTCCAGATAAACGTCCCCTTCCACCGGATTTAACATTGATAATAGATTGTCCGATCATTGCACAGCCACCCATTCCACCAAATAGACCATTAATTATATTTGCTCCTCCCTGTGCTACACATTCCCTATTTCCACTTCCGCGTGTCTCAGTAAGTTCATCAATAAGGTTTAGTGTCATTAATGATTCTATCAGCCCAACAGCAGCGAGTAAAAATGCCGTTGAGAATATCAAACCCCAATGACCTTCAAGAGTATAAAAGATACTGAATAACTGGGTTTGAAATTTGGGAAGTCCCCCTTCAAGACCGTTACCACCTCCATCATGTATAAAAGAACCTACTGTACTGACATCCATTCCACTGAAGATTGTGATACCTGCAATAACCAGGATTGCAACAAGGGCAGCTGGTACTTTCTTAGTAATTTTTGGAAGAACATACATAATTCCCATTGTGAGCAAGACTAAGCCAATCATTAGAAGTAGGTTTTTACCAGCCAACCATTGTTGCTCACCACCTACTGTTTCTTTAAACATCCCAAGTTGAGAAAGGAAAATAACAATAGCCAGTCCGTTCACAAAGCCCATCATTACAGGATGAGGAATCAACCTGACAAATTTACCAAGCTTAAAAACTCCGGCTATTGTTTGTATTAGGCCTGCGAGTAAGAGGGTTACAAAGAGCCAGTTAAGGCCAAGATTCTGGATAGGCTGAGCAAGGGCGTCTCCAACTTCGTTCCCTTGTTGAATCATGTGAATCATTACAACGGCCATGGCTCCCGTAGCCCCTGATATCATTCCGGGCCTGCCTCCGAAGATACTGGTAATAATACCCATCATGAATGCGCCGTACAGGCCAACCAAAGGGTCGATGCCGGCCACAAAGGCAAAAGCTACAGCTTCCGGGACAAGAGCCAAGGCTACTGTCAGTCCTGAAAGTATATCATTCTTAGGGTTGTTGGTAAAAGTACTGAATCCTATTTTCATATAAGTTGGTGCAAAAAAAGTCGCGAAGATAGGAAAATTTATATTACTGACTTTAAATTCTTTACTTATCAGTAGTTTTGTTACCTCAATGAGGAAAATTGAATTGTTATCATCCGGCAGGGATTAGGATTCTATTAAAACTGCAATAGTAGCTGGAGCCGATGCTGAGTATTTGTTTAATAAAACATATAGAACTTGTAGTAAATGTCAAAAACTATTATAGATCAAAAAGAAATTTCAGACAATGAGCTCACAGGCTCATTTCTCAATAAATTTGAAATTACAGCTCTAAATCCAATGCAGGAGGAGGCGTGTAAAACTATTCGATTGAAGTCGGATGTGGTATTACTTTCACCTACAGGAACTGGTAAAACCCTGGCCTTTCTAATACCTTTAATAGAGACACTTGATATGAACAACGCTGAGATTCAAATTCTTATACTTGTTCCTTCGCGTGAATTGGCTCAACAAATTGAACAGGTAACCCGAAAAATGGGATCGGGTTTTAAGGTGAATGCTGTGTATGGTGGACGTTCTGGCACGCTTGATAAGATCGATTTAAAACACCGACCGGCAATTCTTATTGGCACACCCGGACGAATAGCTGATAGAATAAGAAGGGATAAACTTCCTTTGGAACATATTGAGACCCTTGTACTTGATGAATTTGATAAATCGCTGGAGATAGGCTTTGAAAAGGAAATGACCGAAATTGTTGAAGGCCTCCCTAATGTTAAGCAACGGATTTTGACTTCAGCTACCAGCGATGTGAAAATACCGGAATTTGTAGGCTTGAAAAAACCTGAATACATTGACTATCTTCACGAAGGTATTTCTCAACTAACTATAAAAACACTCCTTTCGGCCGACAAGGATAAGTTAAAAGCTTTGGAAAAAACACTTGCTTTTATTGGTCACCAACCTGGAATTATTTTTTGCAATTTCAAGGATGCACTTGAACGGGTAAGTAATTTTCTATGCGATAATCATATTCATCATGAGTGCTTTCATGGAGGGATGGAACAAATTGATCGGGAGCGAGCGTTAATTAAGTTTAGAAATGGAGCAAATCAACTCCTTCTGGCAACCGATTTGGCTGCTCGTGGACTTGATATTCCCGAAATAAAATTCATTCTTCATTATCACCTTCCGCCACGCAATAAAGAATTCACTCACAGGAACGGACGAACTGCACGTATGAACCGCAATGGCATTGCCTATATTCTGCATTGGAAAGAAGAGGAACTGCCTGATTATATTAAGAAAATTGCTCCAGAGAAGCTAAATATTGAAGACCAACAAAAAGCTAAACTTCCATCACCAGTAAAATGGCTTACTTTGTATATTACAGGAGGGAGACGAGATAAAATTTCAAAAGGAGATATCGCCGGATTATTTCTTAAACAAGGTCAGATTCAAAAACATCAACTAGGTGTTATTGAACTCAAACAAAATTGTGCGTATGCTGGTGTACATGCTGAAATAGCTGAAATGCTTATAGAAAAAACAAATAATAGTAAACTTAAAAAAAAGAAGGTGAGAATTAGTCTCATATGATAACTTATCAGGAAGTGTAATAAGATTCATCGGTCAAAAAAATAATTAACCCTGAATAACAGAGAAACATGAAACAAATATTGATAATTTTGATTGCAATTGCCCAATCAGTTCTGATATATGGGCAGGATTTAAAAAAAACTGGAACATTGTCCGAGATTGTTGATTACAAACTTTCTGGATACTCAATTTTAGATACTACTTCAGGAGACTTGAACCGAGATTCCTTTAAAGATCTGATAGTAATATATATAAAAGATACTGAGGAAAAAACGTCCGATGTAATTGATAATCCTGTTTATCGACCATTGTTGATTTATATTGGACAAAGTAATGGTACCTTAAAGATGACTGCAAAAAATGAAAAAGCAGTTTTATGTTATGATTGTGGTGGTGTGATGGGAGACCCTTTTTCTCAAGTTGTGATAAAAAATGGATACTTTACAGTTGAACATTATGGTGGAAGCTCATGGAGATGGACTAGATTTGTAACCTTCAAATATTCAACAAGTGATTCAAATTGGTATCTTCATAGAGACGGTGGTGATTCATTTCATGCAAGCGACCCGAAAAATGTTACGACCAACGTAAAAACGACTAAAGATTTTGGAGTAATACCTTTTGATAAATTTGATATTTATAAAGAATATGAATAATGAGAGTGTAAACTAAACTCTGCTCATAAAAATAGTATTGCCCAGCTTAGTTGCTTTCTATTGCTCCGACTCTCTCCCTGTATAAATCAATGGGACCATCTAAAAGTACAGCCAGAACAGTACAGTATTTGTCAAGTACCTGTTCAGGAAGATCTATATAAGTAATTCCGGGATACTTACTCCAGTACACCTTACTTATCACCTTATGTCTAAGCTTCGTACCCTCACCAACAACCCAAATACGATTAATCTTATTTGTCACACCCTTAAGAGCAATCTGGCCATTTGCATTACCGTTCACGAATACATATAGAATAGTTTTATCCTTAGAAAGAGCAGTGGCTCCATAGTAATGATCGTAAGGGATTCCTTTCTCTGTTCCATAAATTGCCTCTTTGTGCTTGTTCGTCCAGACACCTAATTCCTTAAGCACATTCACCTGCTCTTTTGGGATTGTGCCATCAGCTTTCGGACCAATATCGAGGAGAAGATTTCCCCCTTTGCTAACACAATCAACAAAAATATCAATTACCTGCTGAGGGGTTTTGTAATTCTTGTCATTATGCTGATATCCCCATGAATCATTCATGGTAAGGCAAAGCTCCCAATAGGGTGCAACCGGGCGAACTACCGGAGGTCCCTGTTCAGGAGTTTCGTAATCTCCTTTCCCACGCAAGCGTGAGTTCAGAATGGTTTCAGGATTATGCTTAAGTAACATTGCCCGTAATTTATCGGCTTCCCACTCCTCAGCATTATGCTCCCAATCGCCATCAAACCACCACAAATCAGGATTATACTTTTTCATCAGTTCTCCCATTTGTCCCTGATAGTAATTCAAATATTTATTCCACCTTTTAGGTTCATCAGATATCTTGTACCGATTGATATCACGGGTATGATGCGTATAATCAGCATATGACCAATCCGGCAGGGAGTAATACAGACCAACTTTCAGATTGTTATTCCTCAGCGCCTTAACAAAAGGAGTTAGTACATCCCTTTTGGCTGCAGAACTTTTCACTGCATTCAGATCCCCAAACTTACTATCCCATAAAGCGAAACCATCATGATGCCTGGTGGTAATTACGGAGTATTGTGCTCCACTGAACTTTATAATCTCAGCCCAATACTCAGGATCATATTTTTTTGCTGTAAAACCATCTAATTGTTTAAGGTAATCCTCATGCGAGATATAATTATTAAAAAATGACCATGACTCATCAATCCCATTTACAGCATAGATTCCCCAGTGAATAAAGATCCCAAGTTTAGCATCCTTAAACCACTCCATTTTTGCATGAGTTTCAGGCTTTAGATCCTGTGCAAAACTAACACTGCATGAGAAAAGCAGACCAAAAATAATCAGAAGAGCAAGATATCGTTTCATAATGAATGTTTTTTGATAAGGGATTGTAAAGATAGGGGAATTCGCTTACCCGCTTACTCGAAGACGCTTGTTGGTTTTTTTTCCATTATAGACGCAGGATAGGTGTTCTTTGAAATATTGCGTTCTATAATACACTCTTAAACAAATACTAATCCCTCAGAACAAGTTCGAAATGGTTTTGATTGAAAATATATGTACATTATATTGTACATTTTGTTTAATATATTTAACTTTACGCTGAATTACTTCTATTCATGAGGCTATTAAATACTATTAGAAAGCTTCGTTTTGAAAAGGACGAGACCTCCCAGCAGGCTCTTGCCCAGGCATTAGGAGTTACCCGACAAACTATTTACTTCATTGAGAAAGGCAAGGTGATGCCATCTATACTCTTAGCCTTTAAGATTGCTGAATATTTCGGTAAAGCAGTAGATGAGGTTTTTTACTTTAACACTGATATCAATAAAAAATGAGAACAATTAAATCTGCCTCCAACTTAAGCGATTTAAAGTCTACCTATCACTCTTTGGCGAAGAAATACCATCCAGACTGTGGAGGAGATCCTCAAGTAATGCTACGACTCAATATGGCATATCATCAGAAAAAGAAAGCATTGGAAAATGAGAAAAGAAACTTTTGTGAATTGAAACTTGGAGAGAGCATTTATGTTAATGGTACAGAGGCCTTTGTGATCCTGATTACTAAAACAAAATTCGTTGCCCGAGCCAAAGGAAGATCAAAGCAGGCATGGTTTGATTTGAAAACCGGTATCGGAATTGATTATCCATATTATAGGGCTAGCTTTAACTCTTGCAGAGTTTTGTCAAATAGTATCAAATAGAGGATTATTTTTCATTTTTCATGATTAATATTGAAATACAATAGACTTAAAATGAAGATTAATTACGAAAATTCAAGTCCTGGATCAGTCACAATAACTTTGTCTGGTGATATTGGTAACACCAACATTAAAGAACTAAAAGACATCTTCGAATTGAGACTTTCCAGTAGTAAAACCATTAGTATCATTGTCAAAGAGCTGGAGTATTTTGACCTGACTAGTCTCCAACTTTTTGTAAAAGTTGCTCAAGAGGCAAAACGAATCGGCAGGAAAATTAATTTTGATTTTCAGTTTGATCAGGAAAGCAAGAGATTAATTGATCAAACCGGAATCACATCAGATCTAATCTCCTCAATTTGTAATAACTAAGAGTTAGGTGAAGGAAAGATACCAACGTAAGTTTGTCGAAGAAGCAAAGGAATTACTTGGCAAGCTTGAGGCCTCATTACTTGAGCTTGAAAACGCACCCAACAACAGCAAGCTGATCAATGAAATTTTCAGGATAATGCACTCATTGAAAGGAAGCGGAGCAATGTTTGGTTTTTCTCGAATCAGCAATTTAACTCATGATTTGGAGAATGTCTACTCTGCTATAAGGTCAGGACAGCTCATTGTATCAAAACACCTAATTGATGTCTCCTTTCAAGCCCTTGATCTGGTAAGAGAACTGCTTAAAGGAGTTGAGGGCGAAGGAGAAATGAACAAATATATCGAGCTAACTGAACAGATCCAATCCATTATCAGGCATAAAACAGAACCCAGCCAAGAAGAATTGAAACAAACAAGTGGCCAGAGATCTATTGCTCCCAAACCTATAAATGATGAAACTTCAATTTGGCTAGTCCAGTTCAAACCCCATGCTGAAATAATTAATGAAGGTAATAGCCCTATTTATATGCTTGATGAAATGAGCACCATGGGTGAGATGATGACCGTACCATTATTTGGAAGACTTGAGGAAAAACTCTCAATGTTTGATCCAACAAAACTGATGGTAAACTGGAATATATTACTTGCCTCTGATTCATCACAAGAAAGCATCTTGAATGTTTTTCTATTCGTACAAGACGCTTCAACAATCAAGGTAACACGCATAACATCAGCCTATTCAGGACAACTAAAAGATAAAGAATCACAAATTAAAAATCTTCTTTCTAAGGATGAAGTAGATACTAAAAATCTTCAGGCCTTATTTATCCAGGAAGAAAAGATTGTCGATAATCGGGTAGAATCCAGCCCCCTCAGTTCTGAGGAAAAAAAGACCGAAATAATAAACAGTCAAAATATCGAGTCTGATTTTCAAGATTCAGACGAAATAACAATACGTGTACCATCAGCGAAGCTTGACGATTTGATGAATCTAGTGAGTGAGTTAATTACAACGCAAGGTCAATTGTCCACCATTTCAGAGAAGCTCTTTGATCCGGGCTTGAATACTTTGAGTGAAAAGTACGAAAAACTAATTCGTCAATTGAGAGAGCAGTCCATGGAAATGAGCTTAGTCTCAATTAATACTCTAACAGTTAGATTCAAACGATTGGTTAGAGACCTATCAAAGAATCTCAACAAGAGCATCTCTTTGAAGGTCGAAGGCGGTGAAACAGAGTTAGACAAAACAATTATTGAACATTTATCTGACCCTCTGTTACATATTATTAGAAATGCCATTGACCATGGTATTGAGTCATCCGAGACACGAAAACAACTTGGCAAAGAGGAGACGGGTGAAATAAGAATTCGAGCATTTTATTCAGGGGCAGAGGTCCACATTGAAATTAGTGATGACGGTGGAGGAATTGATCCCACAAAGGTATTAGAACGGGCAATTCAGCAAAACTTTATCGAAAACAGAACACAAATACCCGATAATGAAATACTCAAACTTCTGTTCAAACCAGGCTTTAGTATGAAAGAAGACATTTCAGAGTATTCAGGAAGAGGTGTTGGAATGGATGTGGTCTCGAAAAAGATTTTGGAACTGCGGGGGGATGTAGAGATATCCTCTAAACTTGGTAGTGGAACCAAAATACTTATCAAACTTCCTTTAACCCTTACAATAATGGATGGGATGCTCACGGAAGTAAGTGCAAGCAAATATATTGTACCTATTTCATCAGTTAGAAAAATCTATGAGATCAAAATGGAAGAGCTTAAAAACTCTTTTAATAAACTAATAACACTCGATGGAAAGCAATACCCTTTTCTTGTTCTCAGCAATGAATTTCTTGGTGAGCTTCCAAAAAAGGAAAACCTTCAAATAATTCTGGTAGAATACGAAGAGCGGAAAATGGGATTAGTGGTTGATCATATTATTGGGGAAAGACAGGTTGTGTTGAAACCTCTGGGAATTAGCCTGAAGAAAAATCGTATGTTTTCTGGCGGTAGTATAATGGGCGATGGTGAAATAGCTTTAGTATTAGATACCAATAAGTTAATTAGAGAATTTACGACAAATAATAATTCAGAAAATTCAAGCTCATGAGCAATTCGCACTTACGTTTTGGATTGAAAAATGAATGCTTTGCAGCACCTGTTGATAAGGTTCTGAAGATTCTTGAATATAAGGAGGTGACTCCGGTTCCAAAAGCCCCACCCTTTCTGAAAGGGGTCATTAACTGGCAGGGTTCGCTTTTGCCGATTATTGATTTGAATCTAAAATTGGGATTTAAAGAGACTGAGATTCTTAAAGAAACCTGCATTCTGGTATTGGAGTTTAATCTCGGTGGAGAAAAGTCGGTTTTAGGCTGTGTAGTAGATGCTGTAAAAGCTGTTATCAATATTGATCCTGACGAAATAATTGCATCACCAAGTATAGGTGAAAAATACAGAAGCGACCTGATTCTGGGGATGTACCCTGATCGAGATATGTTTATAATACTCCTCGATTTCAATAAAATATTTGAAAGCGATGAGTCACTTAAAATATCTAACAACGAGTTGAACAAAAACATCATTGAGAACCCTCAATAATAAGGCTATGAAAAATCTTAAGATATCAACCAAACTTTACATGACACTTGTCTTGTATTCAACTGTTTTTATTGCTGTTGGAGTGTATTGGATTTATACACTTAATTCAAATAATTCGGAAATAAATAGTATTGTCGATGATGGAATTGAACACATGGCCAAAATAGAAACCATGAATTTGGCATACAGCGCTGGTTTTATTCTGGCATTAGAAGAAATGAAAGATACGACCATTGCCTTGGCAAATACTTCGATTAAATTGGAGGCTTCAAAAACCATTTTGGAAGAAAGCTGGAACAATTACTTATCGAATGATTTGACTGATGAAGAGGAGATGATTCTTGGCAATGGACTTGAAGATAATATCAATAATTCACTAAATAAGATTTCCAATCTGATAGATGTATTAAAGAATAAGACAGACAGCCTTAATCTGTCATCATATTCTGATGACATTTTGCCTATTTGTAATTCATCAGTGTCAGGTCTATCAGAGCTATTTGTTGCCCAGGTAAACGAGGCAAGTAGTATTAGACAAACGGTACAAGATGATATCAAGGAAACCAAATTACAAGTTTTGATTATAGTATTAATCATGCTGATAGGTCCAGGTGCCATGGCTATCGTGATGATCATTGGAATAGGCAAATCGATCAGGCAGATTGGGACAGCCATGAACAAAATGGCCAATGGAGATTTGAAAATTAAATTTCACTCATACGGCAAAGATGAGCTTGGAGACCTAATGGTAAAACTTGAAGAAACGGCTGGAAAGCTCCAAGAAGTAATATCCAGTGTTCGTATGGCAGCAATTAATATGGGGCATGCCAGTAGTGAATTAAGTTCTGTTTCTCAAGATGTAGCACAAGGTGCTTCTGAACAGGCTTCAACCTCCGAAGAAATTGCTTCGTCGATAGAGCAGATGGCAGGTAATATCCAACAGAATTCGGTTAATGCTGAAGAAACCAATTCGATTTCTGCACGTGCTTCAGATCGGGTAAAAACGGTACACAATTCAGCAAACACAAGTCTTGAGCGTATTGTTGAAATTTCGGAGAAAGTATCAATTATTGGTGAAATTGCCTTTCAAACTAATATTCTTTCTCTGAATGCTGCAGTTGAAGCCGCCAGGGCTGGAGAACATGGTCGGGGGTTTGGAGTTGTGGCTACCGAAGTTGGAAAACTTGCTGATAGAAGCAAGAACGCCGCCGGTGAAATAAACGACTTGTCAAAACTAACGGTAAATGTCACAGAAGAATCTCAAAACTTATTGTTGGAATTAATCCCAGATATAGAAAAGACCTCAGATCTGGTGAAGCAAATATCAATTGCCAGTCAGGAATCGAACCAGGGAGCTGGCCAGATCAATATTGCAATTCAGCAACTCAGCACGGTAACTCAACAAAATGCAGCATCATCGGAGGAGATGGCAACCAGTGCCGCTGAAATGTTAGCTCAGGCTAAGCAATTATTGCAAACAATGTCTTTCTTCAGTATCGATGAGAATAACAACATGGATGAGCCGGTTGCCATAACAGATGGATCAAGTTCCAAAGGAGGGCAAAAAGCATCCGGGGTCAATATCGACCTTTCAGGCAATGACTCACTAGATCAAGATTTTGTAGAGTTTTAACCGGGAAATGATAGTCAAGCCAAAATATGCCCATAGCTCCTTGAGCCAATCTAACTTTCAGAGGATTAGTAAATATATTCTTGAGAATTACGGCATAAACCTCACAGCGAGCAAGCATGATCTTTTGGAATTTCGATTGCAGAAACGATTGCAGATATTAAACATTGATACCTACGAAGCTTATACTCGCTTCCTTTTTAGTAAGGAGGGAATACAAACAGAGCCTCGTGAAATGATCAATGAGGTATCAACTAATAAAACTGACTTCTTTCGCGAAAATCAACATTTTGAATTACTGCAAAAATCCATCCTACCAAACCTCGCTAAGGAATTCCTGGGCAAGACTGTACCAATATGGTCTGCTGGATGCTCGAGTGGTGAAGAGGTATATTCACTTGGCATCACCTTAGAAAACTTCAAAATTAGATATCCCGATTTCAACTATTCAATTTTGGGAACAGACATCTCACAGTCGATGATCTTCAGGGCCCAGAGAGCAATTTATCCTATTGAGACAGTGTCACCTGTGAGTCATACCAATCTGCACAGATATTTCCTAAAGAGTCTGGATACCAATAAATATTTGGTGAGAGTCAAGAAGAAAATCAGAGACAAAGTCCATTTCGACTTTTTGAATTTGATGGATAAGGAGTACAGAACTCCACACATCTACCCTATAATATTTTGTCGCAACACACTGATGTACTTCAATCAAGAGACAAAGATGGATATTTTAAGGAAATTTCATGAACGCTTGAAAACGAATGGACTTTTATTCATTAGTCATACAGAATCGCTAATTAAACTTGATCAAAGGTTCAAGTTAATATACCCATCAGTTTATCAAAAAACATCGTCTATATGACCTTAGAAATACAATTTCACGATGTGTTAAAGTTACTTATCTAAAAAACCAGGGATCATGACAAATAAAAAAGTTTCTGCCCTTATCGTTGACGACTCTCCCTTAGTTAGAGAAGTACTTTCAGATATAATCTCAAGTGATGATGAATTGAAGTTAGTGGGTACAGCATGTGACCCGTTTGAGGCAGTGCAAATAATCCAAAAGTCTGTGCCAGATGTAATCACACTTGACATTGAGATGCCAAAAATGGATGGGATAACCTTCCTTAAGAAAATCATGTCTCAGCATCCTATACCGGTTATAGTTTTGTCATCACATACTGCAAGCAACAAGCAGCTAGCCCTCAAAGCTTTTGAAAACGGTGCTTTGTATGTAATGAATAAACCTGAAGTTGAAGACAAAAAAAGCTTCCTCGAGTACTCAGGTCGACTCTGTGAGCTAATTAAGATGGCTGGAAATCAGTCTGGTTTTCAAAAAAGCAACTTGAAAATTAAAAAAACCCATTCAGAAACTGAAATAAATACCAATCTCTCAAGGCTTCAACAATTAGTAAAAACGCGTCCCGAACTTATCGCTATCGGAGCATCAGCCGGCGGTACAATGGCAATACAATCAATTTTGACGAAACTAAAAGGGAAAACGCCACCAATCGTAATAACTCAGCATATGCCTGTTGGGTTTACAAAAGAATTCGCATTAAGATTAAACAGATTATCAGGGTTGGAAGTATGCGAATCAGAAGGGAATGAGTTTCTGCAAGCTGGTCATGTGTATATCGCACCAGGCGACAAGCACTTAAGAGTTATAAGGCAGGGTGGAAAACTAAAGACAGAGATTTTTGATGGGGACCTTGTAAATCATCATAAACCAGCAGTCGATGTAATGTTTGAATCGGTAGCCACATCCTGCAAATCCACTTCTATCGCTTTTCTATTAACAGGTATGGGGCGCGATGGTGCCCAAGGTTTACTTAGTATAAAGAAACACGGAGGCTTTACCCTGGCTCAGGATAAAAAAACATCAGTCGTGTATGGAATGCCTGCAGAGGCCATGCGGATTGGAGCAGCTTTTGAAGAAATTCCTTTGGATCACATTGGGCCCTTAATCACAAAATTCATAAACTAGAGCTTCGAAAACATGGAAAAGGGAGATAATTTTAGAATAATGATGGTTGATGATATTCAGGCTAATCTGGATTTCATGACCGATATTTTGTCTCAACATAAAAATTATCAGGTAGTAGGTACAAATAATGGGAGAGCTGCAATTAGCAAAGCCATGGCCTATCCATTCGATTTAATACTTCTCGACATAATCATGCCAGGCATGGATGGATTTGAGGTGTGCGAAAAATTAAAATCAAACCCTCGTACCAAGAATATACCGGTAATTTTCTTAACCTCTGATACTAACCAAGATAGCATTGTTAAAGGCTTTAAATTGGGTGCTGTTGATTATGTCTCCAAACCCTTTAGTCCTGAGGAATTGTTGGCAAGAGTTTCTGTTCACCTAAACCTGAAAAAAACTCGAGAAAACCTTCAGGATGCCAAGGAAATAGCGGAATCTGCTACTAAGGCTAAATCTATGTTTCTGGCCAACATGTCGCATGAAATTAGAACCCCGATGAATGGAATTATCGGGATGGTAGATATCATGAACCAGACAAAACTTAGTCTGGAACAAAAAGAATACTTAGGGATCATTGAAACCTCGGGAGAAAGCTTGTTAACCTTGATTAACGATATATTGGATTTCTCAAAAATCGAGTCAGGACAATTAGAATTCGAGCATATCCCCTTCTCCCTTTTAGATGTTTTAAAAACAACAAAAACTCTTCTAACATACAAAGCTGAAAGCAAGAAACTGGATTTTCAGTATAAATTAACTGAAAGTGTTCCAACAAATTTAGCTGGCGATCCTGTTCGCTTAAAGCAAATACTTATTAATCTGGCAAACAATGCAATAAAATTCACGAAGAATGGCCATGTACATATAAATGTCAGTTTAAAAGAAGAAAATGATGAATTTGCACTTTTACTATTTGAAGTAGAAGACACAGGAATAGGGATTTCTGAAGAAAATATTCCAAAATTATTTCAGCCTTTCTCTCAAGCAAACATTACGACCAATCGAAAATTTGGTGGAACAGGCCTGGGACTTGCTATATCTAAAGAATTGTCGCGTTTGATGAGTGGAGATATTGGAGTTAGATCTGTTGAAGGAGAAGGTTCCGTCTTTTGGTTTAGTGGAAAAATACGTAAGCAATCAAAAGATCAAATTAATGCGTACAATCTTAAGAACGAGAATTCTTTGAATGAAGTTAAGAAAGCCAGATGTCTCAAGATCTTAATAGCCGAAGACAATCCTATCAATCAAAAAGTTGCACAAATTAACCTGAAAAGCCTGGGACATGAAGTTGAAATAGCTAAGAACGGAACAGAGTGTGTGGCCATGTATCAGAAAAAGACTTATGATATAATCCTGATGGATATCCAAATGCCTGAAATGGATGGAATTGAAGCGACTGCTAAAATCCGGGGAATCGAAACGAGCTCTGACTCTGTGCAAAGAATACCTATTGTTGCTCTTACAGCCAATGCCCTAACTGGTGACAAAGAACGATTTATGAAAGCCGGCATGGATGACCACCTTGCCAAACCATTCAAACCCAAAGGCTTAATAGAGATATTTGAGAAGCACATTGCTGATTATTATCTTTGATCTTCTTTAAATTATGTTTCTAAATTTAGACTTTTGGACTCACCAGAAAGAAAATGATGATAGAATCAAATCCAAATTTGAATAAGAATGTTCTACTAGCTGTTACAATGTCTTCTAATTTCCTTAATCCCTTAATGGGTGCTGCCGTAAATGTAGCTTTACCAAGAATTGGAGAAGAATTTTTAATGTCTGCAGTGGGTTTAAGTTGGGTAAGTATGTCTTTTTTATTGACTTCGTCTGTCTTTTTAGTTCCTTTTGGTAAAATAAGTGACAGTTGGGGACGTATGAAAATGTTCTTGTACAGTAATATATTATTCGCATTATCATCCATATTTTGTGCCCTTTCCTTTTCTTCCGAGATATTAATAATTGGTCGATTATTTCAGGGGATTGCTTCTGCAGGAATATTTGCAACCAGCATGGCTATTGTAATATCTGCTTTTGACCAACATGAAAGAGGTAAAATGATAGGGTTAAATGTCATGGCAGTTTATATAGGTTTATCCCTTGCCCCTGTTTTAGGAGGAGTTTTAACAAGTTCCTGGGGATGGCGTTCATTGTTTTACATCAATGCTGGAGCCGTATTGTTAATAATATTTGCTATCATAACAAAAATAAAAGCAGAATGGGCAGTACCGTCCAATGCAAAATTTGACTTTAAAGGGACTTTAATTTATATGGTTTCTGTTTCTGGATTGATGTATGGATTTTCGCATTTACCAAAAACTGAAGCCGCTATATTAACATTATCGGGAATTGCAGGCTTAATTGTTTTCGTTAGATTCGAATTAAAACAGGAGAACCCGGTTTTTGAAATGCAATTGTTTTTCAAAAACAAGTTGTTTGCATTTTCAAATCTCTCGGCTTTTATAAACTATGCAGCTACATTCGCCATAACTTTCGTTTTAAGTCTGTACTTACAATACATAAAAGGTTTATCGCCTAAAGAGACTGGTGTAATATTGATTGCACAACCAATAGTGATGGCTTTTGTTGCATCATTTTCAGGAAAATGGTCAGACACCAAAGACCCGAGAATTCTGGCGTCCATAGGAATGGGTATAAGTGCAGCAGGCCTTTTTATGCTAACTTTTATAAGCCCCGAAACTAACTATACATATATTATTGTTGCTTTATTAATTTTAGGATTTGGCTTTGGATTGTTTTCATCACCAAATACAAATTCAGTAATGAGTTCTGTGGAAAAACGTTTTTTAGGACTAGCATCGGCAACAGTTTCAACAATGCGAACAAGCGGAATGATGTTCAGCATGGCCGTTGCAGCTCTCTCAATACATGTATTTTTGGGAGATGCTAAAATAAATACAGGTAATCTGGATTCATTTATGAACAGCATGAAAACCGTTATAATTACCTTTACATTTTTTTGTATTATCGGAATTTTCACTTCACTTGCTGGCAGGCGGCATGTTAATGATAAATAAGTTGTAGCGTTCCTCTAATAGGAAAGAAATAAACTAATGAATAAAAACATTCTATCAATTTTCATCCTCCCTCTCTTGATAATCATATTGTCGGCTTGTCAGGAACAATCAAGCGCAGAAGACAAGTATGAAGAGGCTAAAAAGAATTATCAGAATGATCCCGAAAATCCGGATAAATTGATCTGGTATGGAAGAAGAACAGCTTACCTTGGAGATTATGAGAATGCCATAAAAATATATAGTGATGGTATAGAGAAATTTCCAAATAATCCACGATTTTTTCGCCATAGAGGGCATCGATACATCTCAATCAGAAAGTTTGACAAGGCTATTAAAGATTTTGAAAAGGCAGCAGTTCTAATCCAGGGAACAGAGAACGAGATAGAACAAGACGGAATGCCCAATGCTATGAATATTCCGGTTTCAACTCTTCATGGAAATATATGGTATCACCTTGGATTAGCATATTACCTCAAACACGATTATGAGAAGGCTTTTGTAGCATATGATAAATGTCGTGAATCCGGAAATCTTGATGACAATATTGTGTCAAGCACAAATTGGCTATACATGATTCAAAGAAGAATAGGAGACCTTGATAAAGCGAATCAGATGCTTGACCCAATAAAAATGGAGGCAGAAATAATTGAGAACTTCGACTATCATAAACTGTGTAAATTCTATAAAGGATTGATTCCTATCGATTCTCTGGCCACAACAGGAGAGGATACTCCATCTTCAGATGCCGTGAAATATGGTATCGCTAACTGGTATTTCAATAATAGAGAAAAGAGTAAAGCAAAAATAGTTTTTGAAGAAATTGTTCAGGGAACATCAAAATTCTCCTTTGGATATATTGCTGCTGAAAGCGATTTGAAAGAGTATTATTGAGTTGTCGGTTACTCTGTTACTCTGTTACTTTGTTATGTTTATTTTGAATTTGTTTGTCTTGCTTGTTTTGATCCAAATATGCAGTGTATAGCTTCCGTCAGTATCTCGGCTAATCCCTTGCTTTGCTTCAATGATTTTGCCGTCAAGATGTATTGTGGATGCTTTCTTATTACCCCAGTTTTTGATTACTAATGCCAGATTATGAACAGGCTGGTCGTCATTCGCTTTTATTATGAAATTTATTGCTGATTCTGCCCCTTCAATAAAATAGGCTCGTTGTGGCTTCTCATACCATGCCTTCCCCTCACCCTCCAAATCAATAGCCGGGGCATGATTCCATGATCTGGCCAGATTTACCAGATCAACTTCATCGGTATTCAACATTCCTTCCATCAGCAGTTTCTCATAAAAAGGCTTATCCCCTTCAGCTTCAGCATATACAGGCAAATAAACATGAGTAAGTGAACTATGACCGGTTCGGTCAGCATAACTGGCATATCTTCCATCAGATGCCATCTGAGCAACAGGCCAGTGATTCCATGTCGGAAAAACTGAAAATGGAGTCAGCTCCCCTCCATATACATTCGAGCTTTCAAAAGCTTCCCCAATTGTTATCGGATCGTACTTCCCGGTGTAATTAACTGTTTGAATACATTGTTCCTCAGGCTCATCCACATTAGGAGGCGGTGCAGTCGTCCAGTTATAATAAGCTGATTGTCCGTCCATATCCTGCATATGTACTGTATTTTCCTTTTCTATTATATCCTCCGGATGCTGGTCGGGGCCAAAAATTGCCATCGATTCCTGCCATTCGTGGTTGCGCGAACCGCTGGTCCATAAATGCTTACGCTTAGTTGCAATACCATCCGGATAAATATAATAATACCAATCTGCCACATCATACCAACCGGTCTCCTCAACATAGTTAGCTTTGACCAGGTTCACATCCGCCAGGGGAAAACGGTAATGCACCACCACCCTGGCTGGGGTATTCTCTAAAATCCGGGCATAAGTGAAATAGTTTCCTTTATCAGACATGGGCTCCTGACAACCATCACCACCCGAGGTTCCCCATGTTTCATTGAATTCATTGCTATACCATTGCCCTTTTTCATTCACCATCATAGGGATATAGCTGACTCCCCTCCAAAAAACAAATTTTGAAGGATTATCCTCAAATCCGACCACCACATCAGGATGATCACTGAAACACCATAGGTTATCCCAAATATCATAAAATTTCAGATGTTCGTAGCTTGCGCCAAAACCACTCTCAGCTCTACCTGAAGGCATAATTCTCTTATCCATCTCAATCTCTGCATCAGCCAGATTAGCTAATCTATACTGCTCTGAGATCATTTTATCCGTTAGGGAATGATTAAAAATTTTCACCTCATCAATCAAGCCATCAAAGGCATATTGACCGGGAAAAGTATTCCGACGCACAGGATTAATTGGCCTTCGCTCTTTCCCCCTGCCAATCAGAATATCTTTTTCTGACAGTTCAACCACTCCATCCTGAAGCTCCATCTTCCCTACCAGCTGCTCATCAACATAAATTTTCATTTCATGCTTTTGCCGGCTATAAGTCGCGGTAAGCAAATACCATTGTCGTCTTTCCAGATGAAAATCACCGTACAGCTCTTCCCATACCCCACCAACTCTCAGTTTGAAGCCCGGATGTCCGTCGCCATCAATACCCAAAAAGAAGCCTGTGTCATCTTCCTTCTCCATTTCAACAAAATAATTACCATCTCTACGACCGGTGATCACATTTTCGGGTACATCATCTGCTTGCTGAACAATGGGACACCAACTCCAGGGGTAGGCACCTATTGCAATGAAAGCCTGCAGGCTGATCTCGTCATTAATTGGCAAGGCCTTGTCAACCGGCATTCTTACCTCGGTGTAATAACCATCAAACTGCAAGCAGGTACCAGAAACCCCTGTTCTCCACAAGGTTTTTCTTCCCGTCACAGAACTGCGGTATTTACTATAAGATTCATTCACCTCCCCACCCAGACCCTCGTCAAAAGTATAACTAAGAATGGCTTCGGGATTCAAATTCTCAGGCTCGAATATGTCTGCTCCTTCGACTTTTTTTATGTCCATCTCCAGTCCGACAGCGGTTACCTCACTGGATACCAGTCCTTTTAATGAGAGTAGAATTGTTTGACTCATCATATTAGCAGGATTATTCCATTCGTCAGTCATTTTTCTACCCTTCCGGATGCTACGCCTGACTTCACCATCCGGTAGGAAAGTAAAATACTCATCGACAAAACCATCAGGATATACTTCTTTGTGGGCATTACCGGCAGCAAAGGACTGAAGATAACGCCAGTGAATAATTGCCTGATTTGCTGAGCTTTCTATAATCTTAGCATAGGAATAGGTATTCACCCGGTCGGGCATCATAGGGTTTATGCCATCACCCGAACGCGGCAAAATCTCTTCAAAATATATCCGTTCACCACTTGCCGGCTCCCAATAAGGCAAGTATCCTGATCCCCTCCAAAACACCACCTTGCCGTTTTCTGATCCCAGGTCAACAATGAGATCGGAATAATCTCCTGTTCGGGAATACTTCTCAAAAACTTCATCCGACAGGATCTTTGTATAATAAGCTCCAAAATCATCATTCTGATTAAGTCTAACACGTTGACAGGAGAACAAAATTGAAAGTGTCATAAGCACCACTAAATATCTGCCTGATTTTTTCATTCTATTGGGTATTAGGATCATAATTTAAAGATAGCTCTTTAAGTCGGGAATCGGGAATCGGGAATCCCCGAATGAATTCGGGGCAGGCGGGAGGCGGGTGTCACATCGGCGTCACGTCGGCGTCACGTCGGCGTCACGTCGGCGTCACCTTCCTCCCCCCCATTCCTCACCCCAATAATCTCTGCCGCTATGCTTATTGCAATTTCATCCGGGGTTTGGCTGTTTATCTGAATCCCTATCGGAGCACTTACTTCGTTAAATTTCTCTTCAGTAATTCCTTTTGCTATAAGATTAGATTTAATCTTGCGTACTTTGGCCTTGCTTCCCATCATTCCAAGGTAGCGGAGCTTCTTCTTAAGCAGCTGCTCCAGAATAATTTCATCTCCATGATGTGAAAAACTTATGATCACAGCGTATGAGTTTCCTTCATCCTGAATCAGGTGCTCAATTTTATTGTATTCAACAATTTGCTTAGTTTGCACCCAATCATTCTCAATAAAAGTGCTTAGCTCTTTTCTGTCGTCATAAAGTTCAATATCAAAATCGAGTACCGAACAAATTCGACTCAGGGCCAGACTAACATGTCCGGCACCAAAAATATAGAGCTTATCAAAAAAACCAATTTGCTCAGTCAGCTCCCAATGTTCATCAGAAAGGATTCTACTTTGATACCTATGCTCCTGTAGATCATTTATCTGAAGACTAATGCCGGATGCTGAATATTTTATTAATCCTTTGGTATCCCTCCCGGATAAGCACTTAAGAATTATTTCTGCTTCTCTTAACAGAGAGGATGTCAAATGAAAAAGAGCGATGGTTTGAGCGCCTGAGCATATCATTCCTGAGCTATCTTTGACTGCCGTGGGTGTGTGTTCCTGCTGCCGGATAATAATTCTATTATCTTTCCTTGCTATCATTTTCCGGGCCTCCTCAACCAGTAGCTGTTCCATCACTCCGCCGCCGATTGATCCTTTGAGCTGGCCATCTTCTGACACCGCCATTTTGAAGCCTTTCCTCCCCGGACTGCTACCGGTGTTATCGATAACTACCATAAGAACCACTTTCAGATTCTCCTTTGACTTATTTAAAATAAACGACCATGTTTGCATTTCTGTTCTATTTAAAAAGCACTACACTCAGGGCATAATAAATCGCCATTAAAGCAGAAAAAATTGCACTTGAAAAGAAGCGCCATTTCAGACGTATCACATTCTGTATAATATAGTTAGCAATTATTGACAAGGGAATATTCACCAGGAAAGACAAAGCTCCGATCCTGATCAGATCCCAGCTCAGCTCAGCACTCTGCCCAGTCAACAAGATGATAAAGAGCAGGTGCCGGCTTATCCAGAGGGGATTAAAATACAGAATAGCCAGCGAGGTTTTATACAGCTGTAGTTTCCAGCCTGTGAATGATTGGGTCTTCTTATCTATCCAGGCAAAATAATTTGGAATTTCGAATGCATAGAAGGTCGCTCCTATCATTACCATACCAAGCAATCTGAGGATAGAAAACTCATCGAGGATGAAAGCCGCGATGGTATCTCCGGATGCGTAAATAATCGCTCCGCGCAGAATATTATGTTTTGAATAAACTAATTTCAAGGTCTGCTTCGGTTTTGATATAAGGCTAATAGAATTTTTTCAGGAGTAAAAGGAGCAATAAAGTCTGATTTGTAATCGGAATTGAAGCTTTTTATGGCATCCTGTATGGCAAAATAAGCTCCGATTCCATACATAAATGGAGGTTCACCAATTGCTTTTGATTTCATTATTGCAATATCGGGCCCATCCCTTTCTAATGCCTTAACATCAACAATATCAGGAGCAGCATAGATATCAGGAATTTTATAACTCGATAAACTGTTTGACAACAATTTGCCAGTTTTATCAAAACTGATTTCCTCCATAGTCATCCAAGCAATTCCTTGCATTAGAGCCCCTTCAACCTGGCCCCTGTCGAGCTCAAAATTCATACTATTACCAAAATCATGCACAATATGTACCCCATCGAAATTGTATTGTCCTCTCAAACAATCCAGGGTCACTTCAATAAATGCTGTTCCGAAAACATGATAAGCAAATGGGTGTCCTTTTTCGATACTTTTATCAAAATGAATAAATGGTGTCGCATAGTGCCCGTTCTCACTCAGGTTTACCCGATCAAGAAAAGCTTTTTCGATCAGATTCTCCCAGGTAAACGAACTAGTTTTCCCATCAGTAATAATCCTTTCTTCTTTGATCTCTATGTTCTCACAATCGACTGCTATCATTTTACGAGCGACTCCAAGCACCCGCCGGAGCAATGCCTCACAGGCATTTTGTAATGCTTTGCCATTGAGATCGGCTCCTGAGCTGGCGGCAGTAGGAGAGGTATTAGCCACCCTGGTAGTGTTAGTTGTTTCAAGCTTAATTCTTCGTGGATCAACAGAGAAAATACGAGCCGCAACCTGCTTCATTTTCGTATTCACCCCCTGCCCCATCTCTACTGCTCCGGTGCTGATACCTATACTTCCATCCTGATAAATATGGACAAGTGCCCGGGCCTGATTCATTGGTGTTTTTGTAAAAGACACACCGAAACAAACCGGCATCAGGGCCATCCCTTTTTTAATCAGGGAATTATTCTGATTAAATTTTTTTATCGCAGCAATTCTTTCTTCAATATGAAAGGTTTTCATTGCGTCGTCCCAGCTGGGAAGGGCATGTGCATTTGTGGCCACCTGACCATAATGAAATAGCTCGTCCTCTCTTATCAGATTTCTCTCTTGTATTTCTCTTGCCTGAATCTTCAGTTCGATAGCTGCTTTGGAGATAGCCGCTTCCATAACAAACATGGCCTGCGGCGCACCAAAACCTCTGAAAGCAGTATTCGGCACAAGGTTAGTCTTACAACTATAGGCGGCTGCTTTCACATTGGGTATGAAATAGCTGTTCGTGACATGAAAAAGTGTACGCTCGAGTATCGCAGGAGAGAGATCACTTGCAGCACCACCATTTTGAAATAAGGACAGCTCCAGAGCAATTATCTTCAGTTCTTTTGTCAGACCAATTTTGAAATCACTGGTATATGGATGCCGTTTGCCTGTCATATACATATCATCTTCACGACTTAGAACCATCTTCACCGGTTTCTGTAAAACCTGAGCTGATAGCCCAGCAAGTCCGGCCCAAACGGTTGCCTGGTCTTCCTTTCCACCAAATCCGCCCCCAAGTCGCCTCACATCAACTTCAACCCGATTCATAGCAACACCCAGAATCCGGGCTACAGTTTTTTGGATTAATGTAGGTCCCTGAGTTGCTGAATGAATTTTGAGATTACCTGTTTCATCTGGATAGGCATATGCACCCTGAGTTTCAAGATACAGGTGCTCTTGTCCACCCGTCTCAGCTCTACCCTCAAAAATATATTCGCACTCTTCCCAGCCCGACACTACATCTCCTGATTCAAAAAAACGTGGTGGAAAAAGCAATTCTCCTTTCTCATAAGCCTCCCTCGGATCAGTTATTACCGGAAGAAGCTCATATTCAGCATGTATAAGTGCCCTGGCCTGACGTGCAATATGTGCTGATTCAGCAATAATCACTGCTATTGGCTGCCCTATATAGTGAACTTCGGTCTCTGCCAGGAGAGGCTCATCAAGAATAATTCCACCCACCTGGTTTTCTCCCGGAATATCCTCATATGTAAGTATTCTTATTACACCTGGTACCTGGAGTGCAGCTGAGAGATTAAGTTTACGCAGTTTACCATGGGCAAGGGAAGAAGCAAATGCCACCGCATGCAGGCTACCTTTAATTTCAGGAATATCATCAAGAAATACTGATTTACCGGTAACATGTCCTATGGAATCAGTATTTCTCATATTTGAATCAAAATTTCCTGTAGCTGATCCATCCTGATTTGATCCGGACATAATTCAATAAAATGAGCAATAAACAGCTGTCTCAACAGCAGTCTTTTGTATTCTTCGCTTCCCCTAATATCATCAATCGGACTAATCTCATCCTGTAATATACTATTTGCTTCACTAAGGCTCTCCACATCTGGTCTTCTGCCCTGCAAAAAGGATGAGGTTTTCTCCAGAAACATGGGAATAGGTCCCACCCCTCCGGCAGACAATCGTACATCCTTGATAAGATTATCTTGAAGGTGTAACAATATTGCTGAATTCACGCTGGCAATATCCAGATGTTCTCTCTTACTTACTTTTTCAAAATTAAACTGATATCCATGCAATGGAATATTAAAGCTTAGAGCCTCAACATATTCCCCTTGCTTTAAATCGATCTTTTTATAATCCAGATAAAAGTCTTTTAAAGCCACGGATCTTCGTCCGCCATCTGGACTGTTGATCTGCAATTTAGCATCGAGGGCCAGGAAAAATACAATGAGATCCCCAATCGGTGAAGCATTGACAATGTTCCCTCCCAGAGTGCCCATATTCCGAATTTGTGTAGAGGAAAGAAGTTTAAAATACTTTTGAATTCCAGGAAAGATTGATCTCAATTCCAGTGATGTCAATAACTCTGTAACAGTAGCTCCTGCCTGCAAAATACAATGATCATCCTCAATCATGATACCATGTAAGATATCTTTTTCTCTCAAAGTCTGTAATCCTGCATGCATGATTGAATCAGCTTTCTGAACCATTAAGTCGGTTCCACCTCCTAATATTACATTGCTCTTTTTTATCCTTTCATCCGGCAGGATAATATTGCTCAGGCGATCATGAATTGATAAAAAATATTCAGGCAGATATTTATTTTTGACCATCCATTGGGGGGCATCTTTATCCTTTCTGCGTTGGTTTACTTCCCAGATATCTTTAACTGCTCTTTCGATAGACTTATATCCGGTACAGCGGCAAATATTACCGTCGACAGATGCCAAAGTTTCATCAAGACTGGAGTTTGCATCTGACAGACTTTTAGTCATTAATGAGATAACAAAACCAGGGGTGCAAAATCCGCATTGGGTACCAGAGTGATCCACTATTGCCTGTTGCACATGCGAGAGCTGATCTCCGTTAAGCCCCTCAATACTAACCACATGCTTCGACTGAACATTCACCAATGGCGTCAAACATGAAACTATGGTTTTATATGACACCTTATCCCCGTCAAGTTCACCTACCATTAAAGTACAGGCTCCACAATCACCTTCTCTGCAAGCGATCTTCGTGCCCATCAGGCCCATTTCCTGTCTGATAAAATCCAGTAAAGGTAGCCCCGGAGGACTATTAGTTTTTATCAAAACATCGTTCAGGATAAATTCAATCATTGCTTAAAGGTAGTTATTTAGCAATCCCAACTTGTGTCAGGTATTCTTTATTTGCTTTTGCTTACCTTAGTTAAATGAACAGTGAATACTTCTTTAAGGAGAACTGCTATATTACTGAGATGCATAATACCCCTGAAGATCCGGATGTTTCTATTGCCAGGGTCAGAGTGAAACCCGGAGCTACCACTAATTGGCACAAATTGAAACACACTACCGAACGATACATTATCAGAAATGGTGAAGGATTGGTTGAAATTGGCACAAATGATCCCAAGGTCGTATCGACTGGTGCAGTTCTTGTAATTCCACCAAATACCCTCCAGCGTTTATGCAATACCGGGTCGGATGATTTAATTTTTTTAGCAGTTTGCACACCTCGATTTATTATTGAAAATTATGAGTGAGATAATTCTACAGGGATTTCCGTATGATGAAAAATCCTCTTATCAGAAGGGCCCCGCATTAGCTCCACCTCTTATCAGGGAAGCTTGGTCATGCGATTCGTCAAACTACTATGCCGAGAATGGCCTTAATACAAATAGTTCAAAGCTTTCAGACAGAGGAGACTTCAATATTACTGAATATTTTGATATTGAGCGAATTACTACTCAACATCTAAAGGAGGCAAAGCGGATAATAACATTAGGGGGAGACCATTCCATCACCTTTCCCATCATCCGGGCATATCACAAAAAATATCCGGCACTTGACATTCTTCATATTGATGCCCATGCTGATCTCTATCATGATTTTGGTGGTGATCCGTATTCTCATGCCAGTCCTTTTGCCCGAATTATGGAAAATGGCCTGGCCTCACGACTCGTTCAGGTGGGAATCAGAACTTTAAATTCACATCAGATTGAACAAGCAGAGAAATTTGGGGTGGAAATCAATCCAATGAATGACTTCAATATTGGCAGATTACCAAAATTCACTAACCCTGTATATATTTCATTAGACCTGGATGGCATAGATCCAGCTTACGCCCCTGGGGTTTCGCACAATGAGCCCGGAGGTTTATCTTCAAGAGATGTAATAAATATAATCCAAAAATTGGATGCCAAAATAGTTGGAGCAGATATTGTTGAGTACAATCCAAACAAGGATTTCCAGAAGATGACAGCCTTCCTGGCAGCCAAGCTGATGAAAGAAATTATTGGTAAAATGATGAAGTCGTAATAGTAAAAACCTTTGCTGGTAATAATCATTCTGACTGCTGCATTAGCACCAACATATGCTACTACGCTTACATCAGAATCATTCAGAACCTCGTTAATTACTGTGCGTGTTTCACGATTCTCAATCTTATAAGCCTTACGCAAATCAATAATCATGTGACGATGAGGTTTACCTTCAAATAAGAGTGGATATTGACGCCCGAATTCTTTAGCATGTTAGGTCGTATAATCCCCAACTACAGTTTGCCTTATCAGTTGGTTTTCTTCATCATAGATAATAGTGTGGTTCATTTGTCCTTCGATTGGTTAGCAATTAATGAGTTTGATTATAAGAATTGGTAGCAAGGTTATTAATGCATTAGCGCATATCAAGTCCATTCATCAAACAGTAATACCTATTTGATGAACATGAAAATCACCCCTGCATGAAAGCATGGATTTCGGCATGAAGTTATGGCCTGATAAAAAGAAAACCCGGCATAACCGGGTCTTCTGGAATTTATCTGAAGTTTGTTTAGTAAAACCTTCTACCTGTACGCGGTTCAGGTTTCTTATAAGGCTTTCTGGGTAGTTTATCATCCCTCATTGCAGCTTCATAAACAAGAGCTGCTGTAATGATGGCATTATGCTTCAAGTCACTCATGATCAGCCGCTCATAAACATCCATCACAGTATGGTAACCTCGCCCGTATTCAATATCATCCTGAATAAACTGGAAGGCTGGCAATCCTAGTGGATCAAATGACTGATGATCAGTTCCGCCGGTATTTCGAATCGAAACCGTTGAGGCTCCCATGCTTGCAAACGGAGCTAACCAGGCTTCGAAAACCGGACGAATCATTTCGTTCTTCTGCAGGTAAATCCCCCTGTATTTCCCGGTTCCGTTGTCCATATTGAAATAAACATTAAAATTGTCAAATCCAGGTTTTAAGTCCAGCGTTTTCGGATCTCTCAGATACTTCTCCACATAACCTCTTGAGCCGTTAAGTCCTTGCTCCTCACCACCCCAAAGGGCAATTCTAATAGTACGTCGGGGCTGTACATTCAGCTCCTTCAATATACGCATGGCCTCCATCATTACTATACAACCCGATGCATTATCAGCAGCACCCGTGCCTCCATGCCAGGAGTCGAAATGCCCGCCAATCAATACAATCTCATCTTTCAACTCAGGATCAGTTCCAGGAATTTCAGCCATCACATTGGTTACATATTCACTTTTGCTGAATTTGTTTTTAATATCTACTTCCAGTTCAACTTTTACATCATGCTTAAGCAGACGCACAATTCTACCATGAGCTTCAAGAGGAAGATTAACCTCAGCAATAGGCTCTTTTTCGCCAGCCTGATAACTTCCACCACTGGATCTTGGCACATTGAAACTGCCCGATCCATGAAGAATTACAGCCACACCCTCCTTTTTCATAAACTCTGAAGCAGCTCTTCTCAACTGAGCAGCCTTCATATAAGCAGCATAATCAAAATTTCCACCACCGCCCCCGCGTCTTCCTGAGCTCTCTAAAGTCAGAGCTTCAAGTTCTTCATCTGTATAACGGGTCGCAAGTGGCTCGAACTTGGGCTCATACGTTGAAGTAGAAGGCATTACAGCGATTTTACCCTTTAGCTTGCCTTTGAATTTTTCGAGGTCCTCCTCAGTTTTTATATCCACAAAAACCACTTCCCCCTTAACCAGACCTTTTGTGCTTCCGGTCCAGGCTTTTGGATTAGCCGCAAATGCACAATAATAAGGCGCGGTCATCGCTACGTAAGTTTTTTTATTGTCCCATCCTCCACGGCTAAATGGCCGAATCTCCTCTATGACTGCATTCGCAAATCCGTATTCCTCAAATTTTGCTTTAACCCATTCATTAGCCTTCAATTTTCCTTCAGAGGCTGTCAATCTTGGCCCAACAAAATCAGTCATCCAAAAAGATAGTTCCTCGATCTGAGATCTTGAATTTTCATATTGTTTGATCTTATAGATCATCTCCAGGTCAACACTTTCTGTCTGCGCACCAGTTAAAAACGGTATCAACAGAAATATCAGAATAGCCGAAATTGATTTTGTATGGTTCATCATAATTGTTTTAGATATTGTAATAATGAATAGTCTCTACACAGCTCAAATGTAGAAAAATCTATTTTTTATTCTTCCCTTGTACAACATGTGTCTTGTGATGATGACAAATATTTTTAGTGTTGATATTACAATTATTCATATTTTAGTAGTCCAAACCTAATTTATTGACAATATGAAGAATCTCCTGACCCTTTTGCTTATTGTACTGTTGGGCCTATCGGCTTGTAATAACTCCATAGATGTTGCAAGCACTGATTTACCCGACATTAGTCAAACAAACAATCATTACATTGGTAATCAGGCACCCCTGGTCAATACTCCCTTTATTAAGCTACCAATAGGATCAATTGAACCTGCCGGATGGGTAAGAAAACAACTTGAATTACAGGCTGATGGATATTTCGGACACCTTGGAGAAATAAGCCAATTCCTAATCAAAGAAAACAACTCCTGGCTCAGTACGGATGGATCAGGCGACCACGGATGGGAAGAACTTCCATATTGGCTAAAAGGCTACAGCAATCTGGCCTATCTGCTAGGTCGTGAAGATATGCTTAAGGAAACACAATTATGGATTGAGGCGGTTCTTGGCTCACAGAAAGATGATGGATGGTTCGGACCTGATCAGGACAGAACAGGTGCTGCTACCCGTCTGAAAGGAAGAGAAGATCTTTGGCCAAATATGGTTATGCTATTCATTCTGCAGGATTATTATTCATATGCGAAAGATGAAAGGGTGATTAGCCTGATGACAAATTACTTCAACTATCTTCAAACTATACCTGAAGAAAAATTCCTCGTTGGTTACTGGCCGGCTAACAGAGGTGGAGATTTACTATACAGCGTTTATTGGCTTTACAACAGAACAGAAGATGAATCATTACTTGAACTGGCTCATAAGGTGCATAAAAGATCAGTTAACTGGACAGACGGTATTGCTAACTGGCACAATGTGAATATGTCACAAAGTTTCGGCCAACCAGGAACCTATTATATGCAAACTCAGGAAACTAAACATCTAGAAGCGGCAAATCGAAACTTTAATGAGATAAGAGAACTGTACGGACAGGTACCGGGAGGGATGTTTGGATCGGATGAAAACTGTCGTGAAGGTTATATTGACCCACGTCAGGCTGTTGAAACCTGTGGAATGGTTGAGATGATGTTGTCAACCGAAATTCTCTTCACAATAACCGGCGATCCAGTCTGGGCCGAACGCTGTGAAGATGTAGCTTTCAACTCCTATCCGGCAGCTCTTACAGCAGATATGAAAGCACTCAGGTATTTGCAATCACCCAACATGGTTCAGTCAGATAAGGTCTCTAAAAGTCCGGGCATCCAGAATGGTGGGCCAATGTTCCAGATGAATCCGAACCGGCATCGTTGCTGCCAGCATAATCAGGGGCATGGATGGCCATATTTCGCCGAACATCTATGGTTGGCTACAGCAGATAATGGGCTTGCAGTTGCTTTTTATTCAGAAAACAAAGTAACAGCAGTGGTGGGTAAAGGCACAGAAGTAAGTATCTCAGAACAAACAAATTATCCTTTTGAAGAACAGATTGAGTTTAGCATTGAACCAAGCAATAAAGTACGCTTTCCCCTTTACCTCAGAGTGCCATCATGGTGCGAAAAACCAGTAGTTAGTATCAACGGTGAGGAAGCTGATTATGGTGAATTGGCTGGCTATATCAGAATAGAGAAAACCTGGGAGGCCGGTGATAAAGTAAGTCTTTCTCTACCAATGAAGCTAAATCTCAGAACCTGGGAGGCAAACAAAAATAGTGTATCGGTCGATTATGGTCCGCTTACTTTCTCTTTGAAAATTGAAGAAGACTATGTTCAGGATGGCGGAACAGAAGAGTGGCCTGCATGGGAAATTTATCCTGCAAGCCCTTGGAATTATGCTCTTGTTCTTAACAGCAATGATCCACTCCAATCCTTTGAGGTGATTAAAAGAGATTATCCTGCTTCAGACATGCCATTTACCCATGAGGGAGCACCTATTATGCTGAAAGCAAAGGGAAAAATCATTCCAGACTGGGGAATGGATGAAAATAATTTAATTCAGGAACTGCCTGATAATCCTGTAGTAACTGAAGAAACAACAGATGAAATAATTTTAATCCCAATGGGAGCAGCAAGATTAAGAATCTCAAGCTTTCCAGTGGTTAAATAATGATAGAATATCGTTCTCCGGGATTTTTAATATGTAGTAGTTTTTAGAACGGCCAAAGCTTCGCTTCGAGAGGTTCTTTGTACCGGATCTCATCATGTAGTAGTTTGCAGAACGGCCAAAGCTTTGCTTCGAGAGGTTCTGCAAACTACTACATGATGAAATCCGGGTAGCTTGTTGAAGATTGCAACTAATTCGGTACTTATTGGCAAAAATTACTTACTAAAAACCTTGTCTTTCTGAAAAATATAACTGCCGAATAACTATTTTTACTTTGAAAAACATTCTCAAATCCATAGCATCATGAAAAAATCACGTCGTTCATTTGTCAAAACTCTTTCTGTTGGTACTGCAGGGACACTTGTGTTAGGTTCAGCAGCCTGTACATCGGAGATGCGTAAACACAATCGTCAGGTTAGTAAAGTGCTTTGGCCTTCTGACCGGCTCAACGTTGCCGTAGTGGGAATCACACATCGGGGATACAGCAATATCCGCGCACTCAAAGATCAGGCGGTAAATATTGTGGCCTTATGTGATGTAGATTGGGGTGAGAGCGCTCAAAAAGTTTTCGCTGAATTTCCAGATGCAAAACAATACAAAGATTTCCGACGGATGCTGGACAAGGAGAAGCATATTGATGCAGTGGTAGTTGCAACACCCGATCATGCCCATGGAATTGTAGCATCCATGGCCATCCAGTTGGGCAAACATGTATATTGCGAAAAACCACTGGCTCACTCCATATATGAGACAAGACTCGTTACTAATCTGGCTCAGGAATATGGTGTGCAAACCCAAATGGGTAATCAAGGCCATTCAAGCGAGAAAATAAGGCTTCTGAAAGAATGGATCGATGCTGGTTTAGTTGGTGATATTACTGAAATTCATGCCTGGTGTGATCGCCCTGCCGGAGGTGGTTCTGTGTCATTTGTACACGGACAAGAGCGGCCCACCGGAGACTTCAAAGTACCTAAAACTCTTGATTGGGATCTATGGTTAGGGCCAGCTCTGGAGCGCCCATACCATCCTGATTATTTGCCAATGAAATGGAGAGGATATCTCGATTTTGGATGTGGTGCCCTTGGAGATTTTGGATGTCACACTCTAGACCCTGCCTTTTGGGCACTTGATCTGGGCAGTCCCGATAAGGTATTAGCTACTACAACAAATCAGCTCCCTAAAATTGAGTATGATACCTTCCCAACCAGCTCGATTATTACCTATTGGTTTCCAAAAAGAGGCAACAAGCCTCCCGTTAAACTCATGTGGTACGACGGAGGAATCACACCCAAATGGGACGAGAGATTCGATGAGATTGGTTTTGGCACTAACGGAGCCTTACTGGTATCAGACAAAGGCATCGTTCAGCACGGTTCACACGGTGCCGGAGGGTTGCAGTTCAAGCCATTCGACAAGACCTATACATTTGAAGATCCTGCACCCACAATACCACGGGTAAATGGTCATCAGGCCGACTGGGTAAACGCCTGCAAAACCGGAAATCCATCGAGTGCAAATTTCAATTATGGTGGCCCACTCACTGAAATGGTATCGCTGGGCGTAGCAGCAGGCTTATTAAGAGACCAAAAGCTTGAATGGGATGCCGAAAATATGATAGTTAAAAATTCAGAAGAAGCAAACTTGATCATCCATCCAGAATTCAGAAAAGGATGGGAGATGTAGGGATGGATCATGTTCCATGATCCATCGTCCGTGGTCCGTGGTCCGTGGTCCGTGGTCCGTGGTCCGTGGTCCGCGGTCCATGGTCC
>Ga0233437_1000701_pt1 | contig 71801 bp, 62 predicted proteins | sample SI_122_August201_FD_182714 | JGI IMG/M metagenome (GOLD analysis project Ga0233437, IMG submission 182714) | Seawater microbial communities from Saanich Inlet, British Columbia, Canada - SI_122_August2016_200_MG | ecosystem: Environmental > Aquatic > Marine > Inlet | place: Canada: British... | reverse complement strand
TTTAGGTCGTGGAACTCTTCGACGACGCAGATTTGGGTTTTGTCTCTTTTTTCGTTGGAGCAGATGTCGCAGAGGCCTTGGCGGGGTGAGAAGTTGAAGCAGGTGGGGCAGGTGAAGTTTGCTTCGTGAAGTTTTGATAGATTATCTGCAAATTGGAATAGTTCTTCTTTTTCTTCTTTTATTAAATAAAAAACAAATCGTTCAGCTGTTTTTCGGCCAATGCCTGGAAGTTTGCAGAACGATTCGATTAGATTATTGATTTGATCAGGGTAACTTATCATTTTGTGTTTGTGGTAAATAAGGAGTGAGTGTAGTTGAATAGTTTGTGGGATTGATCGTTTCGAACTCTCGTTCGAGTTACTTTTGCCGCCAAAAGTAACGAAAACCGCTGGGGGCAAAAAACTCACTATGTTCTATTTAGCGTTTTTCGTGGGGGCAATTGATGACCGTTCAGACAGTTTTTCCCCCAGACCCCTTTGTGTTGCTACTATTTTTGTTTTTATCCAAATAGGCCGCCCATTTCTCCTTGCATTTGCATGGCCATTTCGCGTTGGGCTTTGGAGTTGGCGTCGTTGACGGCGTTCATGATTGAGTTTTCTAGGCGGGATTTGTTTTCGAGTAGTGATTCGTCTATAATTTCAACTGAGTTGATTTCTTGTTTGCCGTTGATTTGGAGTTTTAGTCCGTTTGACTCAATGTCGATTGTGATTGCTTTCATCTTTTTTTGCATTTCACGAGCTTGGTTGAGCATTTTTAGTTTATCTAGCATACTACGAATAACGAATTTGCTACGAATCCTACGAATCACTTGAGATTTGTTAGCTTTCGTATTTATTTTTATTAATTGATTGTTTATTTATGTAAAGGTTTGTCGAGAGGGTTAACCGGTTAACTGGTTAACTGCGATTTTTTACACTGGCGGTGCTTCATTTTGTGTAAATCGTTTATCGAGGTTTTTGAAGCTGGCTTTGGAGCCTTCGAAGAATAGTTTGACGGTTCCGGTTGGGCCATTTCTGTGTTTGGCGATGAAGATTTCGGCCATGTGTTGTTCTTGGGCTGTTAGTTCTTCTGTTCTGTAGTTTCGGTCGGCTGCTTTTCTGTAAATGAACATTACGATGTCGGCATCTTGCTCGATTGATCCTGATTCACGGAGGTGGGATAGTTTTGGGATAGCTGGTTTTGTCATTTCTACTGCACGAGAGAGCTGGGATAGTGCGATGACTGGGATATCTAGTTCACGAGCGATACCTTTTAGTCCTCTTGTAATCTCAGCCACTGCCTGAACACGACTCTCAGCGCCTGCGCGAGCTTCCATGAGCTGGAGGTAGTCGATAATGATTAATCCTAGGTTATGTTCTTTTTTTAGTCGTCTGGCTTTGGTTCTGATTTCCATTACGTTAACATTAGCAGTATCGTCGATGAAAATTGGTGCTTCGCTGAGGACTCCCATGGCATGACCCAGTCGAGGAAAATCATCATCTTCTTCTCTGTCGGAAAGTTTACCAGAACGAAGTTTCCAGAGGTCAACATTGGCTTCTGATGATAATAGTCTGTCAACTAGTTGTTCTTTTCCCATTTCGAGGCTGAATAGGCCGGTTGGGACTTTTGATTTTGTGGCAATTTGTCTGACCATGTCGAGGGCAAAGGCGGTCTTTCCAACTGACGGTCTTGCTGCGATGATAATTAGATCGGATTTATGTAAACCAGATAGTAGGTTGTCTAGGTCTGTGAATCCGGTTGCAATACCTCTGAATTGGCCACCTGATTTGTGGAGTTCGTCGATTCGGTCGAAGGTGTCGCCAAGGATGCTACTAATTGGGACAAAGGCTTGTTTTAGGAAGTTTTGTGATACATTAAAAAGTTTCTGTTCTGCTAGGTCTAGAAGAGAGTCAACTTCTTCGTCTTCTCGTGTACTTAGCGCGTGAATTTCTTGAGATGCTTCTTGCAAGCGCCGAAGTGTTGCTTTTTTTTGGACGATATTTGCGTAGTGAACAATGTGACCTGAAGTTGGTACATTGTTTGATAGATTAACAAGGTAGCTTCGTCCACCAATTTTTTCTAGTAGTTTTCTTTCGTCGAGTGAGTTTGAGACTGTTAGGATGTCAATTGGTTCTTGTTTGCTAAAGCAGTTGACCATGACCTCGAAGACTTGTCTATGTGATTCTTTGTAGAAATCTCCTGGATTAATAATATCGGCGATTTTATCAAACGCTTGTTTATCAATTAGAAGACTACCAAGTAGAGATTGTTCTGCTTCTATGTTGTGCGGAGGGACTTTTAGGTCGTCTGGCATATTAATTCTATCTTAGACTATATTCCCTCCGGGGGCAAGTTGATAAACTGTGGACTTAAAAATAGTAGGGAGAAGATGGAAGTTGGTTAAGAGGATGGTATGGAGAGGATTGAGTAATCGCATAAGGAACAGTAGGGAGAAGATTGAGGTTGGATGAGAGGATGGAAAGGAGAGGATTGACTAATTTCTTAGGAAATTTCTATTTTCTATCTTCTAACTTCCTAACAATTTTTCATCTTCTCCATACCTGCGATTAGTGCTTCGCGATTTGGATGAGGTTTTTGAGGAGCATAGCTACTGTCATTGGGCCGACTCCGCCGGGGACGGGGGTGATGTGTGCTACTTTGTCGATTACGTCGGCTATGTTGACGTCGCCTACTGTTTCGCCGTTGTCGAGTTTGTTGATGCCGACGTCAATAATAGTTGAGTCTTTTTTTATCATTTCTTTGTCTATTAGGTAGGGGACTCCGACTGAGGAGATTAGGATGTCGGCGTCGGAAACATTTTGTTTCCAGGTTTTGTCTTTTGGGGTGACGACGTTGACTTTGTTTTTGGTGCCGTAGAGGTATTTGAAGGGTGAGCCGAAGATTGGGTTGTTGCAGAGTACGGTTATGGTTTTGTTTTCAATAGTCTCTTTTGTGGAGTCTAGAAGTTCTTTTATTCCGGCTGGGAGTGGTGGGAGGACTTTGTAGACACATTTGTCCATGTTTTCCCTGTTTTTTGGGTGGAATCCGTCGATATCTTTTCGATAATCAATAGCTTCGATGATTTTTTCGGTGTCGAAGTTGTCGGGAAGTGGTAGTTGGACTAGGATCCCATTGGTTTCAGGATCTTTGTTAAGAAATTTAATCGTTTCAATAACGTTTTGTGTTGTTTGGTCTTCGTCGAAGAGATATTCATGGAAATTAATACCGCATTTTTGGCAAGCTTTTTTCTTTAGATCAACATATAGTCGAGAGCTTGAGTCTTCGCCAACTAAAATAGCAGCTAGGCCCGGAGGGTTTTCTAGGTTAGCCATTTCTTGTCTGATTTTAGTTATGATTTTTTCGCTTAGGGCTTTGCCGTCGAGTATTTTTGACATAGGAATAATTTTGTCCACTAATTACGAATTTCCACAAATCCACGAATTAATTTGGGTTTTGAATTTGGGATTTGTTTAGAATTTAGAGTTTAGGGTTTAGAATTTTTATAATTCAGGATACAAAGGATATTTATCAGTAATTTCTTTTACTTTATCTCTGACTTGGTTGAGGATTTCAGTATTATCCTTGTTTGTGATGGTTTTGTCAATGAGTTCGGCGATTGTAGCGAAATCTTCTTCGTTGAGGCCTCGGCTGGTCATGGCTGGGGTTCCTAGTCGGATGCCAGATGGGTCCATTGCTCCGCGTGGGTCGTCTGGGATGACGTTTTTGTTGCAGGTGATGTTGACTGAGTCTAGGAGGTTCTGGGCTTCTTTGCCGGTTGATTCTTTCTGGGTGACGTCGATTACGAGTAGGTGGTTTTCTGTTGTGCCGAATTCGATTTTGTAGCCGAGTTCTTTGAATTTTATTTCCATGGCTTTGGCGTTTTTCATGACTTGCTGGGCGTAGGTTTTGAATTCTGGTTGAGCGGCTTCTTTGAATGCTACTGCTTTTGCTGCGATATTGTTTTCATGTGGACCGCCTTGTAGGCCTGGGAAGACTGCTTTGTCGATTTGCTTAGCGAATTTTTCTTTGCACATTATCATGCCACCACGAGGACCTCTTAAAGTTTTATGAGTGGTAGTTGTGACAACGTCGAAGATTGGGGTTGGGTTGTTCATTTCTCCTGCAGCGATTAGTCCAGCTACGTGGGCGATATCGCACATTGTTAGTGCTCCGATTTCGTCGGCGATTTCTTGGATTTTTTGGTAGTTGATTTCACGAGAGTATGAAGTGTAGCCAACTAGGATCATTTTTGGGTGGTGTTCTTGTGCCATTGCGCGGATATTGTCGTAATCAATTAAACCGTCTTCGTCGGTTTTGTATCGGACGAAGTTATAGATACTCGCCATGTACGTAACTGGATGTCCATGAGTCAGGTGACCGCCGTGGGTTAGGTCAAATCCGAGAACGGTATCGCCTGGTTCGAGTAGGGCAGAGTAGACAGCTACGTTAGCGGGTGCGCCTGAGTGTGGTTGGACGTTGACGTGCTCGGCGCTGAAGAGTTGTTTTGCTCGGTCGATGGCAAGTTGTTCTGAGATGTCGATGTTTTCGTTACCGCCGTAGTATCGGTTACCGGGGTATCCTTCGCTGTATTTATTTGTCATTACGCTGCCGAGGGCTTCTAGAACTGCCATTGAGACGAAGTTTTCTGATGGAATTAGTTCGATAGTTCGTTTTTGTCGAGCGATTTCTTTTTGAATGGCGTCGTGTATTTGTGGGTCGAAGTTTTTTAGGTTAGTCATATTAATTAAGAGGGCTAAAGAAGGCTAAAGAGGGCTAGAACCTTATACTTAGCTTATTAGCCAATTAGGTTATTTGTTAATTAAAAAGTGGGATACCTATTTGCAGGAACCGTATAGGATGAGTTTTTTTGTGTGTTGGTAGTGCATAATTTGAGGTGTATTTTGTTTAATTTTAGCTATAATGAAATAGATTTCACCGAAAGCTTGCTTCGGTGTCGTGGTTAATGGTAGTATTATGGTATATGGAAGAATTAAGTCATATAATCAAATCCCACAATGTATCGATGTTAATATATCATTTGGTTTGTCCTGCGAAATATAGAAGAACAGTGTTTGATAAACACGAAAGGATAGAAAGTGAAATAAGAAGAGTGTGTTTGGAAATAGAAAAAAGATACGAAATAAACTTTTTAGAAATAGGAGCGGATAGAGATCATGTACATTTTATGATACAAAGTGTGCCAACGATGAGTCCTAAGTCAATAGTAAGTACGGTAAAAAGTTTAACGGCACGAGAAGTCTTTAAGAATTGTCCGGAAGTGAAAGAGAGTCTGTGGGGAGGTGAGTTTTGGACAAAGGGATACTACATAAACACGGTTGGAAAAGCTGGAAATGCGGAAGGGATAAGAATGTATATTCAGTCGCAGGGTTCAGAATATAAATCACTTCATACAAATCAATTAAAATTATTTGAGTAAGTAGCGAGTTTTCAATACCTCGTCAGCTTGCTGCGAGGTAGTTTATTAAACAAAATATTTATGAAATTATTTGGAAAAAAAGAAGATTTAACTCAAATAAAAAAATCTCATTGGCGACGACATGAAAAACTTATTTTATTAGTTTGTCTTTGCGCAATGATTGGGGCTGGGATTGTGGTGGGGGATTCTTTTAAGAGTGGTAATTTTGTAAGTGCTTCAGTTAATATTGCCACAACTAATTCTCAACCAGCAACTAGGTACATATTTTATAATTCAACTCCAGATTATTATAGGTATCAAGCTTGGCAATATGTAAACGGAAGTGGGACTGATTATCTGCTTAAAATACTAGAAACAAACAACGCTACGACTTCTGGAACAATTAGTTTAACTTTGTATTCTGTCCCTGATAACGGAAGCGACAGTCCTGATTGGAATAATAAAACTTTAATAGAAACAAAGAATGGTGTTTCTTCATCCCCAAATACTCAGACATGGAGCGATATTGATGTTACTTTTAATAATGGAGATAAAGTTTGGTTAGTATTAGTAGGTTCAAATGCTTCAAATCTTAATTCTCATTGGGGAATACAATGTGCTCAATCGGCAAATACAACATTAGGTTCAGGTATTACTTCATTGCATAAAATTTCAAATGATAGTGGAGCTAATTGGAGTGCTAGTTTAGGGTCTAATGGTTCTTGGAAATCATTAACAGCTGTTCTTGCAAATTCAGCTCCATCAGTAAGTTTTAATAGTCAAGCGCAGAGAACAGATGGAACAGGTACAGTGGATATATCAGTTGAAGTAGACGATGGTGATGATGATGATGTGAAATTAAAAGTAGAATATAAGGCAGGCGCCGACTGTAGTAGTGGGACAAGTGATCCTACTTTGGACGAGGCAGCAGGCTCAACTGCCGATACGAGTGATAGTGGTGGAACACCAAGTGTTGAGAACGATGATACGTATCAAGTCGGTACAACCGCCACGAGGTTAATTGATACAGGGTCAGGAGCAAATACTGTAACTTTTGACTGGTCGAGTGCGACTGATGTTGCAAGTGCTGACGGAACATATTGTATTAAGATAACACCAAATGATGGTACTGTTGATGGAACGGCAGTAACCGCAACGTTAACTCTGGATAATGCAGATCCAACAGCAGCAGGAAATTTAACCTTAAATACATTAGCAACAACAAGTTTAACGTTTGACTATGGAGTGGCAGGTTCAGACACAAATATTGATCATTACGAAGTATATTACAAAGCAGGTGCCAGTGGTGTCGCAACGTCAGATACTCAGATGGGATCGAATATTGCTAGTGGATCATATGATGCTGACGCGACAGTACAGCAAACTAGTTTAGCAATAAATACACAATACGTAGCTAATATATGGACATATGATAGTTATGGTAATAGTGGAGCCTCTACTGAAGTAGCAGCATATACGGCAGCGGCAGTGCCAGGAGCACCGACAGTTGACAATATGAGTTTAACTGGAGGAGACGTAACTCTTGACGTAAACAGTAATCCTGGAAGTACTGAGTTTGCGATTCAAGAAACATCAACAGGGTTATATATTCAAGCAAATGGATCTTTAGGTGGAAGTGCTGTTTGGCAGGATAATGCTACTTGGGGAACTGTGACTATTAGTGGAGCTAGTGCTAATACAGAATATACATTCAAAGTTAAAGCAAGGAATGGTGACAGTACTGAAACAGCGTTTGGTGATACGGCAAGTGCGTATACTCTAGCAAGTCAAGTAGCATCAGTTGTTATTGCTGACGCGACAGATAAAACTAATTACCAAGGCACATTAACATGGTCAGATAATTCACAAAGTGGAATGAAGATTGAACAGGATACGGATTGTGATGCTAGTTATGAAACAACAGTTTATGATAACGCTAGTGTTAACGAAACAAGTCCGTACACTGTAACAGGACTTGCGGGAAATACTTGTTACCAATTTAGAATAAGTTCATATAATGGAGACGGAGTACTTAACAGTGGTAGTATCCCAACAAGTTCGACTATTACAACACCTGCTAGACAGTCAACTAGTTTAACAAAGTCTGATGCGGATACTAATTATATAACATGGGGTTGGACCGGAGTAGCTGAGGCTACTAATTACAAAGTGTATAGGTCAAGTGATGATGTATATATTGGTGAAACTGGAGATACTTCTACATCATATACGCAAACAACAGTAACTGACGGAGGTGCTGGGTTAACGGCTAATACTCAGTATACAGTGTATGTTAGGTCAATTAGTACTAACGGAACAGGTATTGCGTCGTCAACAGCGAGTGCTTATACAACAGCTAATTTGCCTGGAAGCCTTAGTCATGATAGTGCTAGTCAGACAACTGATACAATGAAATGGACTTGGGCTAGTGGTGGAGCACAAAAAGATTATTATTCATATATGTTAACTCCGTCTGCTAATAGTGGGTATACGGAAAATACATTTTGGACAGTTAGTGGAACACTTAGTGGAAATACTCAATACACATATTATGTTAAAGCTAGAAATGGAGATGATGTTTTGACAAGTGCTGTAAATGCTAACGCTTACACTGCTCAAACAACTCCGACAGGTATGACATTTAGTAGTGTAGGAACAGACAGTATTACAGTTACAGCGACTGGTAGTTTTGCTAATATTGAAACAGGGTCAGCTGGTATTAGGTTTCAAAACAGTACAACTAGTAGTGATACAACTGTTCAAACAGCAGAATGGACAAACTCTTCACTTAGTCCAAATGTCTCGTATACATATGTAATAAGCTCAATAAATAGTGATGGAGACGAAACTAGTACTGTGACTGATTCGCAGTATACTCTAGCGGCGGTTCCTGGAACACCAACTGTAGACAATATGAGTGTTAGTGGGGGAGACGTAACTATTGATGTAAATGGTAATTCTGTAAGTACTGAATTTGCAATTCTAGAAACATCTACAGGTTTGTATATCCAAGTAGATGGAACACTTGGTGCTAGCGCTGTTTGGCAGGATAATGCTACTTGGGGAACTGTGACTATTAGTGGAGCCAGTGTTAATACTCAGTATACGTTTAAGGTTAAAGCTAGAAATGCTGACAGTACCGAAACAGCTTATGGGTCAACTGCTAGCGCATATACCCTTGCAAATGCACCTGGTGCGTTAACTGTTGACGGTAGTACTAAAACAGCGACTACTGTTGATTTAACTATTGATGAAAATAGTAATCCAAGTACGACAGAGTATGCAATTTACGAAACAACAAATACAAAATATATTACAGCAGGCGGTGCAATGACGTCAGACAGTGAAGTTTGGCAGACTGCAAGTGCTTGGGGAACTGTCACTGTTATTGATATGTCTTCTGGTATTAATAATACTTTTAAGATTAAAGCTAGGAATGGTGATAATGTTGATACAGTATTTTCTGATACTGTGACAACTGCTAGTGCTGTTCGTAGATCAACTGTGACTCAACCTGTTACACCTGATGCAGAAGATACAGCTGACGATGTTGCAGTTAGACAAGATACTGCAGAGTTAGATCCTGAAAATGAGTTAGATACAATCTTGGGTCAGGATATACCGGAAGATGATACTGATGGAGATGATGGATTGGTTCAAGAAGTGGAAGTTGGGTCAGGTGAAGTGGCTGAGTTGGGTGGTAGTGTTGGAAGTGATAGTTCGGCTCCGGTGGTAAATGCCAGAAGAACTTCAACTGTTAATTTTGACTTGGCAAATAGTGGAGAAAATTCACATAGCGCAGAGGTAGGTCATGTTGATACAGAGAATAGACAAGCAACAATAATACTTCGAAGTGATCCTATTTCTGTTATTCTTGACGAAGGTGAAAGTAGAGAAGTTGATCTTGATGGAGATGGCATTAATGATGTCACAGTTACGCTCCTTGAGATAGTTGCGGAAGATAATATTAAGTTTAAGATCATTGAGATAGAGAAAGAGGTGGGAGAGGTGGTAGAAGTGGTAGAGGTGGAATCGCAGGAGGAAGAGGAATCATGTGAAGAAAGTTTGGTTTCTGTTGTTCCTGTTTTGCCTGAAGTGAGGGATTTGGATAGTGAGATGAAGGGTGTGAAAGAGTTTATTGCTGATTTTGATAGATTGCCTGAGAGTGAGAATGATTGGGTAATGGTTTATTATTTGGCATATGGTAATTGTGAGAAAACGCAAACAATGACAGTACGAGAAAGAAAAGGTATTTTGCGAGATTATATAGAAATTTATAATGAAATACCGCAGACAGGAGAGGATTGGCAGAATTTGACATATATTGCGAATGGAGAAAAGCCAAAAGAACAAGTTTTGGGTCGTGAGATAAATGCGATGGATGCGTTTATCCAGTTATTTGATAGAATAGTTGATACAAAGAAGGATAGTGAGAAGAGTTTTATTGAGCAGTTGGCATATTCTATTCGACCGCAAGAAAGAATGATTGACAAGGAGAAGAGTGCGCTTGGTACATTTATTAAAGTTTATAATACATTGCCAAATAGTGGATGGGCGTGGTCTGTGATTAGGGCGATTGCTTATTCTGACGTGAGTGGTGAGTAAGTCGCAGTGAATCGCAGTTAACCCCCGAACTACAATCTATTATATGATTGAGTACGGGGCCCCTGAACTATAACTTATTTCATAGTTAAGTTCAGGGCAAGCAAGCGGTTAATCTCCGAACTACCTGCCTGCCGGCAGGCTGGCAATCTATTACATGATTGAGTACGGGGCAAGCATCTCTGTAAATCGTAACTTGAAAGGATGAATTATTTAATATAAAAAAGATCGGGCGAGTGCCCGGTCTTTTTTTGTGGATAGAATAATGTATGAATATTAATAAAATGGTATAATTAATTTAGCAAAATGTGTTTTGCGGGTGTTTTTAATATAATGAAATAGATTTCACCGAAAGCTTGCTTCGGTGTCGTGGTTAATGGTAGTATTATGGTATATGGAAGAATTAAGTCATATAATCAAATCCCACAATGTATCGATGTTAATATATCATTTGGTTTGTCCTGCGAAATATAGAAGAACAGTGTTTGATAAACACGAAAGGATAGAAAGTGAAATAAGAAGAGTGTGTTTGGAAATAGAAAAAAGATACGAAATAAACTTTTTAGAAATAGGAGCGGATAGAGATCATGTACATTTTATGATACAAAGTGTGCCAACGATGAGTCCTAAGTCAATAGTAAGTACGGTAAAAAGTTTAACGGCACGAGAAGTCTTTAAGAATTGTCCGGAAGTGAAAGAGAGTCTGTGGGGAGGTGAGTTTTGGACAAAGGGATACTACATAAACACGGTTGGAAAAGCTGGAAATGCGGAAGGGATAAGAATGTATATTCAGTCGCAGGGTTCAGAATATAAATCACTTCATACAAATCAATTAAAATTATTTGAGTAAGTAGCGAGTTTTCAATACCTCGTCAGCTTGCTGCGAGGTAGTTTATTTAGGGCGTATTCATTGACTTTTTGATAAAATTGTGCTATAATAATATGTTAATCAGTGTTGCATTTCGCAGCAGATTGAACGTTGAAACCCTTGAAAAGGAGAGAAGGAATGAAAAAAGGTCTCGCACTTTTACTGTTCGTGTTCTTTATGTTTAGTTTCCTTAGTGGGATGGTCGCGAAGGCCGATCCTGAGCGGGTGTGGCAAGATGTGGAGCCTTTGGTCGTGGTTTGCAAAGTGGGCGATGTCGGCGTAGAGCTGGACATTTGCTCATTCGCATTCGATGGCTATGTTCCGCAATGGAGTCAGCTCTTTATCGCTGGCGTGTGGGACTCGGCCAAGTTCACGGTCGTGAGCACCGGTAAGCAAGTTGAGCTGAATTCGATGCCGGTTTTTCATGGTGCTGAGTTCAGTGGATTGAGGTTCACGGCGTTTGACTTCTTGGGGCAGGAAAATGTTCCGAAAGAAGATTATGCCGTGAAGGTCGAGCTGTCTTCGCCATTTGAAAAGGTGACCCTCCGCTTTATCGTTCGGGTCGATTTCCCGATACCGGGCGATGTCGAGACTCCCGTCGAGGATTCGAGCTGGGGGTGGTAGTCCTTTTCACAATTTAATTTAGTTTTATAGTCCGTTTCGAAACATTTTTCGAAACGGGCTTTTGTTTATTCTTAATATATATTTTAACAGAAAAAAGGGGAGTTGGGTATTCGCAGTAAGAAAACTACAAATCATGTCTCTCTTTTAATATTTTAATTTTATCTTCAACTGCTTCTTCTATATTTACATCTAGATTTTTTGCGAGTGTTAGGAGTTGCAGGGTGACGTCGGCAAATTCACCGTTTAGGTTCTCACTATCAATTTCTTTGTTGCGTAATTTGGGTTTATTTATTTCTTTTGCTAATTCGCCAACTTCTTCTATCAATTGCGTGAAACTAAAATGCTCATCACGAGTAATGTTATATTTCGCATCAATATCGCTCACTGTTTTAGCGCACAGCTCTTGAAATTCGTTTGTGGTCATATTGTTTTTTTATTATGTTGAAAAATTATTATGTTGAAAAAACAAACATTTGTTTTTGCCGATAAATTGGCTCTTTTTCTTCAATTATAATTTCTCCGTTAAGCATTTGTAAAATTGTATTACCAATATGATATCCAAGATTAACTGGGATAGCATTTCCGATTTGTTTGTATTGTTGAGTTATTGATCCGGCAAATTTCCAATTATCTGGGAATGTTTGTATTCTTGCATATTCTCGAACGGTTAATGGTCGAGTTTCATCAGGATGACATCTTTCCGTTTGTTTTTGAGCAGGGCTACAAGTTAAAGTTAAGGATGGTTCGTCCCAAGATAGACGTCTCGCCATTCCTGTTTTTCCACCCCCCATATAAAAACTAGCACCCATATATTTTTTTTGTAATTTCTTTGGTAGTTCTCTCCAATATCCACCAGGAGGAATAAGGTCTAATATCTTTTTTTTGTGTTCGGGGTATTTTTGTCCATCTGATTTTGGACATTTGTGTAGTGCTTCACGAAGAGGTACTATGTAGTCTTTTTCTTTTGGAAAGGCAATTGGGATGTCTAAATCATTTCTTACACCAATAATTATTAAGCGTTCTCTTTTTTGAGATACATCTAGATATTGTGATCGTAAAACTTTATATTTTATTTTGTATCCTAGTTCTGCTAGAATAGAAACCATCGTTTTAATTGTTCGACCATTATCATGGTTCAATAATCCTTTTACGTTTTCTCCAATTGCAATTTTAGGTTTAACTTCTTTTACGCATCTTGCAAATTCAAAAAATAAAGTTCCTCTTATATCTTCAAATCCCATTTTTTTCCCTGCATAGGAAAAAGTCTGACAAGGAAATCCTCCTTGAACAATATCAGCTTGACCTTTTTTGAATTTTAAATTTTTTACATCATCTTCTATTACATTCCAGTCTGGTCGATTTGTTCGTAATGTTTCACAAGCATGTTTATCAAATTCATTTAAGAGTACATGTTTAATTCCTGCATTTTCTAATCCGAGCGCTGTTCCTCCTGCACCTGCAAATAACTCAATTGCGGTATAATTAGATTGTTTTTTGTTTCTTAAAATTTTAAATGGAGTTTTTTTGCTATTTTTATCTTGTATTCTCTTTAGTTCTTTTAAATTAAAAATTCTATTATTTTTCTCGTTTCGAGTTGATTTAATAATTCCAATTTTATCCCATCTTCTAATTGTATCAATAGAAATTTTGAGTAAATTTGCGGCTTCATCCGCAGAATAATGTGTTTGTTTTTGTTTCATAATAAATAATAATAGTAAATATTACTATTATTATATCAAGTAACCATTGCCTATGCAAAGGTTACTCTGTGGAAAAAGCCTTTTTAAATAAATCTGAATATTTTTTAATTTCAATTTCTGGTAAATGATAATTGGTTCTTTGTTTTATTATCTCTGGAATTATATTATAAAGTTCTAATAAGGCATTTTTTCTCCCAGTGACCATAGTATAAAAAGTAGTACCATCAATTATTCGGATTTTATTATTTGTTGGTCTATGTTTTCCTTTTTGCTTATTATCTGAAGGTGTAAAGGGTTTATCATATTGTTTTTTTCCAGATGATATAATTTCAACATAGTAACCGGTATAGTTTTTATATTCAGGTTCATTTATTTTTGATTTAATTGCGTCATATAGTTCTACTTTGTGATTTCCTTTTGTTGTATTGTATTTGTTTTTAATTTCTGCAATAACTTTTTTATCATCATTAACAATATCTAGAACACTTCCCATTCCTAAATCACTCCAACCGTAACAATTTCCAAGAATTTCTTGATGAAAATTACCAATGCAATTTTGCATTGTTTTTTGTGTTTGTCGAGTCTTTTCTATTGAAATCCAATCTTCATATGATAATGAATGTGTTATTCCATGAAATATAGCCGAAAAAGGGTCTAGAACATTACTGTACAAATTTTTATTTGCTAGTTCTTTCGCTCTTTCAACAACAGCAATTATATTATCAATTGATGAAATTAAATCTGCATCTTTAATAAATTTTAAATAAGCCATAAAGTTAGAAATGTAATAGTTATATAAGATATATATCAATAATTTTTGTAAATTATTTAACATTTTAAATGTCGGATATATGTTATTGTGTGATGTGTTATTAATTTTATTCGAAAATATCAATATATGGATAAGGGAGTAGAACTTTCCGCAATCTTCGTAACGGTCTAAGGGGGCGTAACGGTCTAAGAGGGCGTAACGGTCTAAGAGGACGTAACTTTCTTAAGTCGTGTTTTTTAACAACAATTCTATCGTCATCCAAAATATACCCAATAAACTCTAATGAGCTTGAGTTATAAACTTCATTTCCATTAATAATAAATCCTATCCAGTTACAATCAGGGTCAAAGAGATTGTCATTGTAAACGAATGCCCTGTAGTCTCCAGATGTATTAAATATGTATCTAACCATATTATTTGCGTCCTTTAAAAAAGTTAAAATAAATACCCACAGTAGCAACAATAATACCAACACCAAACAAAATCCATCCGGCATTATTATTTTGAGAAATGTCTGTTAATATATTAATACCAAAAGCAATCAAAATGTTGCTTAAAATCAAAAGCAATGCACTAATAGATGAATTATCCCTTTGCTTCTCGTATGCTGTTACATAGGTGTCTAGTGTGTTTTTTTCATTTTTAAGGCCGGTGTTTTCATCATTTAGCTTTTTGTAATAATGGAATAACATTTTGATTGCTGTTTCATTATTGACAATCTCTTCGACTGTTAGATCAGCGAGTCCATCTGATCTTAGTCCAAGTATGTCATCACATTGCTGATTTTGTTTATTTGGTGGCATATATTTAATATTAATAACATTTTACTTAATTTATTTTATCCGAATTATCATTCAATCACCACACTAACCTCATTACTATAAACCCCACACGTCTTACTCGCAATATTCTCACAAACTCGAAAGTAATGTGTCCCCGCATCAAGGTTTTTCCAGGTGTCACTTGAGGACGCTGAATCGGTTATGAAGTGATGGGAAGTTGCGGAGTCGTAAGTGACGCCGGAGTTGGTGGAGGTGAGGACTTTGAATCCTTTTGTGATCTCGAGGTTCTTGACTGACCATGATAGGTCGGCATTGTCGCCGTCTGGGGTCGCTTGGAGGGTGATTGAGCCTTGGTCTATCTGGTCGATTGTTAGTGATTGGTTGTTGCTGTAGATCTGGCATTTGGTGTCGCGGATTAGGCAGACACGGAAATGGTAGGTGCCTGCGGCGAGTTTTTGCCAGGAGTCGGATCGGCTGTTTTTTGAGATTGAGTGGTAGGAGTTGCCGGGGTAGAGTGGGTTGGCTGATTGGGCGATGATTGTTTTGAACTCGTCGGCAGAGTCAGTGTCAGAGGAGTATGTCCAGCTGAGGACGGCGGTGTTGTTGTCTTTGCTGAGGGAGAGCTCGATATTGCCCTGAGGTTCTTCGTCGTTGTCGGCGGTGAGTTCTATTGAGAATGTATTGCTGTATGTGACACACTCGTCAGCTCCGTCGAGTGCGCAGATTGAGAAATACTGTTTGCCTGATAGGTTTTCCCAGCTATCTGTGAAGGTGGATTTCTTGGCGGTGTGGAAAGTGTCTTCTGGGTAGGTTGGGGATGCGTCGGTGCTGTTTACTATTTTGAATTCTTTGTAATCTGTATCGTCTTTTAGTTCCCAGCTTAGTGAGATTTTATTATCATCGTTTTTTGTTCCTGTTAATGTAATCCCTTCTTTGGCTTTTGTACTATTTACGTAAATTGTTTTTTTGTTAATGTTTTTGCCGACTTTGACTGTGATCTCAAATTCATTCTCACCTTCGCCGAGTAGAAGTTCGGTTTGAAAGTTTCCGTTGTTGTTGTCGATCTCGAGTCCGGCGATAAATATCTCAGCATTGGGATCAGTTGCGCCGACTACCTTGATCTTCTCGCTATCAACAGAAATTTCTGAGGTAGCTGGTTCGAGTACGACGAGTTTGACTGTTTCTTCGAATATTCCGAGGAAGAAATCTAGTTCACGGTCCTGCTCGAGGTTCCAGGCGAACCATTCGCTGTTGATTAGGTCAGATGAGCTGACTGTTTCGACTTCGATCATGTCGTCGGTGGCTTGCAGAGGGTTTATTGTTGCTTTTGAACCTGAATCAATTGTCCTCATGTTAATGATGTCTTCGCTATCGTCGAAGATTTTTGCTTTTACTCGACTCTCGGTCACAGTTAGGATCGTTAAATGTGAACTTACAAGAACGTCAAAGGCAGTTCCAAGTGAAGTTAGCTCGGTTTTTCCATTCACAACCTTATAAATTGCTTTTGATTTGTCTGATACTCGGTGAAATGAGTGGCCGGAGATCTGTTCGATGATAATGTCGGTCATGCCGAGGAGTTTGAATTTGACTTCGCTGTTTTGGGCTAGGCGGATTATACTTTGGTCGGGAAGCTCGATTGTGGCCTTTGAATTGGCATCAGTTCGGACGATGTTGTTTGTTGATATTTGGTAGTTCTCTGCGATCTCCTGGTAGGGATCGTCGTCAGTTTTGAGTTCGACTTTGCCTTCGAACTGTTTTAGTCTGGCGGAGAGAGACGGGGAGAACTCTTGGTCTGTGAATTTTTGTTCGTCGGATGATTCGTCTTCGGTTTTGTTGATTGACCAGTAGGTGAAGAGGGCTAGGATAAGGACAATGATTGATATGATAATTACGCCTCGTCGTTTGTGGAGAGGTTTTTTGTAATAGTTTTTGTTTTGGCGTATGTAGCCTGAGCTAACGTGGGTTTTCATAGGTGGAGGATGAAGTTAAAGTTAAAGTGAAGGATCCTACTACGCTGATAACAGCTTCGAAGGACAGGTAAAAGATAACCTTCTACGCTGAGAACAGCTACGAAGGTCATGAAAGATACAGTTTAAAGTCCCCAGAACTACAATCTGTTTTACGATTGAGTTCGGGGCAAGTAAAAGGATAAGTGAAAGTTAAAGTTAAAATATCTATTGTTAACCCCTTCAGGGGTTTTAATCAATTACCGAACATTTAGCGTCGGGTTTTGAACCCGTCGTGTCCCGTAGGGGTAGTGTTGGATAGAGTTATTTGTTAATTAGGAGGTCGAGGTCGAATTCGAGGTCTTCGAGGCGTTTGCGGAGGAGTTTCTTGGAGTCGTCGATTGCGGTGTTGTAGATTTCGGTGTAGAGGTGCTCGGTGAAAAAGTCGAGGATCTCCTCAGCGGAGATTATGCCGATTTCTTGATCTCGTTCGTTAGCGAAAAAGGTTATTGTTTTTTCAATTAATATTTTTTGTTTTTCTTTTGGTAGGACGGACCATTTTCGTTTGATTTGTGACATAAAGGTTCTTTTCCCTCTGCGAGGTCGCCTCGGGTTCGAAACCGCGAGGCTAAATTTTATAACGAAACCTCTAAAGAGGTTAATAACATGTATAATTCCGTTAACCCCTTTAGGGGTTTTGATAATATGTAGAAACTCAGCGTTGTGGTTTCGAACCCAACGCGTCCCGCAAGGGGAGGGGAAATATAAAGTTAAAGATTTTTCACCATATACGTCCCAACCAGTTTATACCCAAGTTTGCGATAAAATCCTCTTACACCAACACCAGATATTACAGCTATTTTACTATATCCTGATTTTTTTGCAATTCGCTCGGCTTCTAGGGTTAATTTAGTGCCGAATCCGAGGTGCTGGACGTCGGTTGGTTTTTTGTTTTGGAAGGAGACGAGTTTGCCGTAGGTGTGGATCTCGCGGATCATGGCGCAGTCGATTAGTTCGGGGATGAATGATATTTCTTGCTTGCTTGGGATATGGAGTCGGAGGAAGGCGAAGAGTTTTTTCTTGTTGTAATTTGTGTATTGCAAGAAATACTCAGTGGCATTGCTGGCTGGGTATTTTATTTTTGATAGTTTGGCGTTATTGATTCCGGATGTGTCGCTTCGAGGTTCTCGACAGCGGATACATTTGCATGATTTACCGAGTTGGGTTAATCCTTTCTTTAGGTCTTCTCGAAGATTTGATACTAGATTGCCGGCTTCGATGCTTTCTTTTGGGATGTCGCGGATTAGGCGGATGATTCTGACGTACTGTGGGGTTGCTAGTTTTGATTTGATTAGAAGGTCGAAGAGTTGTTTGTCGGTGTATGGTTTGTATAGTCCTTTTTTCCACCAGTTAAATATCTTTGAGTTTTTTGTGACTACTGTTGGGTAAATTTTAATTAGGTCTGGTTGATAGTCTTGACTGCTGAAGAGTTGTTTGTACATTGCGAGGTCTCGAGCGGGCGTTGCGCCGGGAAGGTTTGGCATCATGTGGTAGGCGATTTTGAAACCTGCGGTTTTGAGGAGTTGTGTAGCGGTGATTATTTCTTTTGTGCCGTGGCCTCGGTTGTTTTTGGCGAGGATCTTGTCGTCGATTGCTTGGACTCCAAGTTCGACCTTGGTGGCTCCGAGTTTTCTCCAGTATTTGATTTCGTCTTCATTAACATAGTCTGGTCTAGTTTCAACTGTGAGGGCTACTATCCGATGCGCAGATCTTTCGTTTAGTTTTTGAGCGGACTCGAGGTTTTTTGATTTGCGTGAGTTGCAGGCGTCGAAACATCTTTTGACGAAGTGGTTTTGGTATTGGCGAGGGAAGTATGACCAGGTTCCGCCCATTATAATAAGTTCGATTTTGTTGGTGTCATGACCATTTTCTGATAATGCTCTGATTCTAGTTGTTACTTGGACGTACGGATCGAAGTTTGTCAGAATAGCTCGCATGACAGCCGGTTCATTTGAGAGGTAGCTCTTTGGCATATCTTTCTCGGTGGGGCAGAAGGCGCAGTCGCCGGGGCATTTGTATGGTTTTGTGAGGACAGCAACAGGAGCAACTCCTGAAAGTGTTCGGATTTTTCTTTTTTGCAGTAGTTGCTCGAGATCTTTGTTTTCTTTTATCTTCTTTGTTCTCAGTAGTTTTTTGTATAATGCCAAAAGTTCGGCATTGCTTATCATGCCGACTTTATGGTTATTTGCAAACTTTCGTTTTGTTTTATTTAGTCTGTTGAGGTTTTTTATTTTCAGGTTTGCAAGTTTGGTTATGAATTCTGTTGAGAGTTCTTTTGGAATTTTCATATGATTTGCTACAAATAACCTGCCTCGACTTGTGTCGGGCAAGGCGGGCGAATTAGCTACCTTTCGACAAGGCTCGAGGCCTTCGGCGAATTTTACGAATTGTTTGAGACAAGGAATCGCCTTTCGACGAGGCTCAAGGTCAAAGACGAATTTACTTGGACGGGACGGGGCTAAAGCCCCTGGGAAAGTGGGGGGAGGGAGGTTATTTGGCGGTGATGACGAGGCTGTCGACCATTGCGTTTAGGTAGGTTTCGAACTCTGCTACGTCAGTCTCGGCATAAGAGGCCATTGTGAAGTGGATGAAGCTCTGGGTTGAGAGCATTATGTCGATATATTCAAAAGCTGGTCTATCATAATATACACCATCTTTTTCCCATGATCTCTGGTACTGGTATTTCTGTCGTTTGGCTGGTTTTAGACCTGCGTAGAATGTTTCGTAGAGGTATTCGCTAGCATATTGATCTTTGTAGGAAAATGCTTCTAGTGTGTTGTGTTTCTTTGGTTCTAGGATGTATATTGTTATATAACCTCCAATTGTATCAGGCCATACTTTGAGACTATGAGTGATTGGCATTGATTTGAATGATTGTCCGACTTGCTTGTCTAGTTCAACGCTCCAGTAGCTTGGGTATGAGATGTTGTAGAAGTTATCAACGTTTGCTGTGTCTTTTGTGTAGTTGGTTGGGATTTTTTCAAGATCAGCGTTTGTTATTCCAATTCCGAGTTTTCTCATAACTTCAAAGGCGTCAGAAGGGCGACCGAGATAGTATCTTTTGTCGTCAGTAGGATTGACGTACCAGGCTTCGCCGTTTGTTTGGACTTGCAGGAGGATTCTTCCTCGGAGTTTATTTATTAATCCTTGATTTCGAGGTAAAGTTCCTTCTCCGTTTGGATTTGTCCATGCTTGGATTTCGTCGTTGTCGGAGAAGTCATCATTATCTGAATCTGGGTTTTGGAGGTTGGTTCCGATGGCTTTTTCCATGTCGTCTGTTAGTCCATCCCAGTCTGAGTCAGTTCCGCTCATCTCGAGAACGCCAATTGGGATTTGAGATAGGTTGTCATTTGTAATGCCGAGTCCGAGGTTGCGCATGATAGCAAATGCGTCGGCAGGTCGACCGAGATAGTATCGATTATTGTCTACTGGGTAGATATACCAGGCTTCGCCGTTTTTCTCGACTTGGATATAGATTTTTCCGGAGTGCGCAGCTAATGTTATAAGAGGGAAAAAGAGCAAAAGCATTGCAATAAAAAAGATTTGCAAATTTTTTAATTTTAGCATAATATTGGGTTAATTGTTCATTAATAATTGTATCATACAGGAAGAGGAAAGAAAAGGAGGAAAAATGGAAAAACTATTTGGAACAGATGGAATTCGTGGTCGAGTGAATGAAGCAAAGATGAACGTGCTTACTTGCGTGAAATATGGTTTGGCTCTGGGGTATTACTTGCAAAATTCAATATCAAGTGGTCCTAGTCGTCGAGCAAAGGTTATTTTGGGTAAAGATCCACGTCGAAGTGGGTATATGTTTGAGGATGCTATTGAGGCAGGCCTCGTGTCGTTTGGGCATAACGTGTTTCGTGCGACGACCTTGCCAACTCCGGCTCTCAGTTACTTGATTCGATCGATGGCAGCTGATTTTGGTGTGATGATTACAGCTTCTCACAATCCGTATACTGATAATGGTATTAAGTTGTTTGATGAGGAGGGTAGTAAATTACTAGAGTCAGTTGAGCGGGAGATTGAAGGTATCATTGAGGAAATTGATGATGCTTGGTTGATAAAACATACAACTCATGAAACTGGTGTGGTGAAGTTTATTAAAGCGGCTCGTGAACGGCATATTGATTTTGTGAAGGCGTCGTCAGGGACACCGAATCTGCAGGATCTGCGTATTGTTGTTGATTGTGCTAATGGCGCGTATTCATATGAAGCTCCTTTGATTTTTTCAGAGCTTGGAGCGACTGTGATTGCTATTAACAATGATCCAAATGGACTTAATATCAATGATGGTGGTAGTGAAAAACCTGAAGTAATGAGAGCTCAGGTTCTTGAGAGTAGAGCGGACGCTGGGATTGCTTTTGATGGGGATGGGGATCGGGTTGTAATGGTGGATGAGAGAGGCAATTATCTCGATGGAGATAAAATTTTGGCAATCATTGCTCAGGATTTACATTCAAAAGGAAAATTGATTGGTCCGGTGGTTGGGACGGTTGAGACTGGGCTTGGGTTTGAGGAAACAATGAAGGCCTATGATATTGAAATGGTTCGAACTGATGTTGGGGACAAAAATGTCTCTGCTGAAATGACTGATTATCGTGAATTGCTTTCTTCTGTCGGTGGCGAGAGGTCTGGTCATATTATTCTTGGTGATTTTGGAACAACTGGTGATGGTGCGATGGCGGCACTTCGGGTTTTGTCAATTGTCGCTGAGAGTGATGAAACACTCAATGAGGTTGCGCAATTTGTTCAGAAGTATGAGATTCTGGATAGGACAGTTGAGGTGGTAAATAAGAAGCCGTTGGAAGATTGTCCAACTTTGCAATGGGCAATTGCGACAGCTAAACAAAAATTGGGTGATGTGTCTCGGGTGCTTGTTAGGTATTCGGGGACGCAAGATGTGCTTCGGATTAGTATAGAGGGTGAGAATGAGGATGTGTATGAGGAAGTTGCTGAGTTGATTGAAATATCATATTTGAAGGATCTGAATTTATAAAAAATGTAAATCTCGTAATGCGGGATTTTTTTTATTGATTGGGAATTAAATACCTTGTTATTTTTAAGTGTGAGTTTTTCTTTTTACTTTTTGGCGTCAAAAAGTAACAAAAAACGCTGGGGTAAAAAAACTCGCAAGGTTCTATTTAGCAACTTTTGGGTGCGTTGATTGATGGTGCTCAGACAGTTTTTACCCCAGACCCCCTTGTTGCGCTATTATTTTGTTGGTTATATAACTAAAATTCAGCCCCTAAACCCCCGTGTCTATTTGTGTATTGTGTAGGTTAGTAGTATAAGAGAAATACAAATGTAGGAACGTAAAATCTTGCGTTCCCGTTAATGGTAGATCCTGAAGGGGAGATCTGTTGTAAAAAGTGAAAGAAGGGGGTATGATAATATGTATATGAAGAATGATGAAATTAATGAGTTGAATAAGAAGAGTTATAATAGGATCGCTAAGGAATTTTCGGCGACGAGGGCTTATATTTGGGATGATATTAAGCCGCTTTTGAAGTACGTGAGGGATGGGGATAGTGTGCTTGATGTTGGGTGTGGGAATGGTCGGTTGCTGGATGTTCTGAGTGAGAGGAATGTGGATTATTTGGGGATTGATTTTAGTGATGGGTTGGTTGAGCAGGCAAAACAGAAGTATCCTGGGAATAAATTTAGGGTGATTGATATATTGAATCCTTTTGCATCGGGTAAGAAATATGATGTAGTTTTTTTGATTTCGGCACTTAATCATTTTCCAAAGGGGTATCAGGATCAGGTTTTGAATAATATAAAGCAGGTTGTGAAAGATAATGGGTACTTGTTAATGATAAATTGGGATATGTGGAATTTCAAGGCTCGGAAATCTGTTTGGCGAACTGCTAGACTAAAAGGATTTAAGGGGCTGAAAACTATGTGGAAAGGTGGGAATAAGGCTGAGCCATTGTTTTATTATGCATTTACAAAGAATGAACTTGAGGGAGTGTTAAATAAAACAGGATTTAGTGTTGTTGATTCATATTATAGTAAGAGAGGTGAGCGGGTGAGTCGGTTCAAGGGGAGTAACATTGTTGTTATTGCGAAGAATGAGGTGTCTGATTTTGTGAAGGCGAAAAGTGAAATTCATGGTGTTGGTGTGTTTGCGCAGAATGATATTCGCGAGGGCGAGGAGTTTTACGAGATTCCACTAGATAAAATTCAGTATGAAAATTATAAAAGGTTTGCTTATATTGGAAATGATCAGTATGTAAATGATGACACGATGCTTAATTGGGTGAACCATTCTTGTAATGCTAATACTATGATTGATGTGAATCGGTTTGATCCAGTTTTGCGGGCGCTTCGGAATATAAAAAAAGGACAAGAGATTACGTGTAATTATGATAGTACTGAGGTGAATGGAGTATTTCGAAAATGCAGTTGCGGATCGCTTAATTGTAATAACAAGTTTGGGAAGAAGTGATATACATTGGTTTTAACTTATTTAACTCATTTAACCTATTTAACTAATTTAACTTATTTAACTTTAAATAAATCGGAGGTGGAGAATGTTAGCAAGAAATAAAAAGGGGATAAGAATTGTAGAGTGTATTTCATTGTACGAACGATCGGCAAATAAGGTTCTTCACAAAATTGTGGGAGTACGGTATAAGCAGAAGAGGAAAAGTAAGCTTGCGACAGTATTGATAACAAAGGATTCAAGTGTTCTCTTAGAACAGGTTGATTCAGATGATGAATTTGTTTTTTTGGGATCGCAAGAAGGAGTCTTTGGTGTGTTTGTGGCGGATTTTCGATTTTGCGATAGTGTGATTGAGCGAGCTGTGGCTCTTGTGCTAAGTGAGATAGGAGAACTCAAAACTATTCCGAGATTTAATTGGAGTTATGAATTGTGTGAAGAGGTTATAATGGAAGAAGATGATAAATTGCGAGATGTTATTGCTTGTTTTCGAAACTAGTGTCAAGTTCTTAATGGAGCTTGATTTTTTTTTGTGTTTGTGTTATCATAACTTTTTGATGAGTGAAGGGCAATTATTAATTAGAAAGAAAGAGAGGTAGGGCATGGCAGGTCAAGAAAAAAAGTTTGTTGTAGCTGAGGCAAAGGATGGAAGAATTATTCGTGGAGTTGTTGTAAGTCACACAGAGGCTCAGGAGATTGAAATTCGTGAATTTGGAACAGACTGTGACTCTTCTTTAGTTAAGGCAATTCATTTTCATGATGTTCATGATACTGATGCTAATCTTACTGCTGAGGAAAGGGTTTTTGCAGAAGGTGTTCGCGCTGAACTGACGAAGCAATTTCTTCGGAGTCTACGTTTTACTAAAATTGCTTCACAGCATTAGGGAGTAGAAATTTTTGAGTTTCGCAATGCGAGACTCTTTTTTTGTTGTAAAAACGGGATATTTGTGATATTCTATTGGTATAATTTATGGATAATATTAAAAAGGTTTATTTAACTGGAATTGGGGGGATTGGTGTCAGTGCGCTGGCACGATTTTTTGTTTCGCGAGGAGTTGAGGTTGTGGGGTCTGATATTGAGAGAACTGAGATTACAGAGGGACTCGAGAAAATGGGGATTAAGATTAATTCTGAGCAAAAAGATGATAATATAGGGGACGATATTGATCTGTTGATCTATTCAGCAGCGGTGCCGGAGGGGAATGCGGAAAGGTTTGGTGCGAAGAAGTTAGGCATTAAACAACAAAGTTATTTTGAGGCATTAGCGGATATTACAAAAGATTATAATTTGATTTCAGTAACGGGGACTCATGGGAAATCAACAACGACTGCGATGATTGGGAAGATTCTTATTGATGCGGGGAAGGATCCAAGTGTAATTGTTGGTTCGCAGTGTGACGGGCTGGATGTTAATTTCAGAGCGGGGAAATCTGATCTGTTTGTTCTGGAGTCTTGTGAGTATCGGGCGCATATGTTACTGCTTAGTCCGTCTTCGATTGTTTTGACAAATATTGAGGAAGATCATTTGGATTACTATAAAAACTTAAATCATATAGTGCAGACGTTTGAACAATTTGTTCGGGGGTTAAAGGGGGACGGAGAAGGATTGTTGGTTTATAACAATGATGACCCGAATATTCGGAAGTTGGAGTTGCCGGAGTGTAATAAGTTGAGTTTTGGGCTTGTTAATGGGGCAGATGTTTGGGCTGATAGGATTAAGAAGGAATCGGGTAGGCAGACTTTTGAGGTTAACTATAAAGGGCAGGGACTTGGTGAATTTGAGCTGGGTATTCCTGGTGATTATAATATTTATAATGCTCTCTCGGCAATTGCTTACTGTTTGAGTTTGAACGTTCCGATTGGGGTGATTAAGGATAGTTTGAAGAGTTTTAAGGGGATTTGGAGACGATTTGAAGTAGTTAAGAATGATGATATTACGGTTGTGTCTGATTATGCACATCATCCGACTGCGGTTTTGGAAACACTCAGAGCTACTCGTGAGTTTTATCCTGGTCGGAGGGTTGTTTGTGTTTTTCAGCCTCATCAGCATGATAGGACTGAGAAGTTGTTTGATGATTTCGTGGTGAGCTTTGATAATGCTGACGTGCTTATAATTCCTGAGATTTATGATGTTGCTGGGCGGAATGAGAATCATTCTATTAGTTCAAGAAATTTGATTGATAGGATTGATCATAGTGATAAGCATTTTGCTCGGGATTTGAATGAGTCAGTTGAAGTTGTTAATTCGATCGTTAAAAAGGATGACGTGGTTATTGTTATGGGGGCTGGGGACGTTTACAGGATTATTGATCGTCTAAAGTCTAAGGTCTAACCTTCTTCGCTGAGAACAGCTACGAAGGTCATGAAGTTAAGGTCTAAAGTCACAATCGCAAGTTAAAATTAAAGTTAAAGATAAAAGAATAAGTTAAAATTAAAATTAAATACAATTGCATGTTAGTCCCTTTAGGGACTTGGGATAATTGGGGAAAACTTAGCCCCATGGTTTTAACCTGGTCTTCGACCCTGAGGCTCAGACCCGAACGGGGGTGTCCCGAAGGGGTGATTGAAGTGTCCCAACGGGGTGATTAAAGTATTATTAAGGTGTATTAAAATATTTGGTTATCCTACTACGCTCTAGTTTTACAGAGCTTCGTAGGACAGGTTGGAATTTGCCTGCCCCGTACTCAAACATGTAATAGTTTGTAGTTCGGGGATTATTGATTATTGATTATTAATTTCGTATGGAGGAAATAAAATTAACAAAAAAGCAGGGGAGGCTGAGGAAACAGCAGAAAAAGAAAGTGGCGAAGTTTTCGGGGACTCTTGGTGGGCAGATTTCTCGGACAAAGGTGTCGAAGGGGTACTTGAAATTGAAAAAGAAGTGAAATCTTTACTTTTGGGAATAACTTTATTACAATATAGACATGAAGAATAAACTATCAGAATTAATCGGTTTGGAGGTGGACGAGAATGTTCCATTGAAAAATCATACTACTTTTAAAATTGGCGGTCCGGCCAAATTTTTTGTTGTGGTTGAGTCAAAGGATAAATTATACAAGGCGCTTGCTGCGGCGCGTGAGTTGAAGTTGAATTATTTAGTATTGGGAGGAGGAAGTAATGTTCTGGTTAGTGATGATGGGTTTGATGGGTTAGTTATTAAGTTAAAAGATGGTGAGATCAAAATAAAAGAAAATCAAGTTACCGTTTTCGCGGGGAATAATATGAAATCAATGATTCTTGAAGCACGAAAGAGTGGTCTTGGTGGTCTTGAGTTTGCGGCGAATATTCCTGGTACGATTGGTGGTGCTGTTCGTGGGAATGCTGGGGCATATGGGCAGGGAGTTGGAGACTTTGTTGAATCGATTGAAATTATTGAGATTGGGGACGAGGAGACTAGTTTGAAAGTGTTGTCTAGCGAGGAGTGTGAGTTCTCTTATCGAGAAAGTATTATTAAGAAAAATAGTAATTGGATGATAAGTGAGGTGAAATTGAAAATGGTAAAGAAGAGTGAGGGTGAGATGAAAGAAGAACAGGACGTTATTAATAAAGATTGGGATAAACGTTGTAGTTCTCAGCCGTATGATACACCTAGTGCTGGATGTACATTTAAGAATGTAATTTACAGTGAAGAGTTGTTAAAATATAAGGATTGGGAAACGCATGGGAAGATTGCGGCTGGCAGATTCATTGAGGAGGCGGGTCTTAAAGGGGAGAAAATTGGTGGTGCTATGGTTAGTGAGAAGCATGCGAATTTTATAATAAATTTTGATAATGCAACTGCGGATGATGTTATTACTCTGATTAGTTTGGTTAAGGCGAGAGTAAGGGATCAGTTTGGAGTGCAGTTGTTTGAAGAGATAATGTACGTTGGTTTTTAGCGATTTGTATAACGGATTACGGATAGGTACGGATATACGGATAAATAATAGGGCTAAATAAGGCTAAATAAGGCTTTAACCTAGTTCTTGTTAATCTGTATTATCTGTACGCGAATCTGTACATCTGTACCATAAATATGAAGATTAATCTCAAAGCGACAAATTTTGAGTTGACTGAGGCTATTGGGTCACATGTTGAGGATAAGTTGGGTGGGCTTGATAAGTATTTTAATAATATTATTCAGGCTGATGTTGAGGTTGGGAAAACAACTAAGGGGCAACAGAAAGGGAATCTTTATTTCTGTGAAGTTAATGTTAGTGTGCCGGGTAAGTTGATTCGGTATCGAAAGGAAATGGATGATTTGTATAAGGCTATTAATGATGCGAAGAAGGGAATACAGTCGGAGATTGTGAAGTATAAGGGGAGGCAGTAAATCGAAGTAAATCGGAGTAAATAGAAGTAAATAGAGGTAAATCGAAGTTAATTACAATAAATATGATTTCAAGGAATACAACTCGGGCAATTTTGAGTTTTAAAATTAATTTTATAATTAAGATTTTGATATTGTCGGATTTTTTGATTTGGTCGTCGATAAATTTGGTGTCGCCGATTTTTGCTATATTTATTACTGATAATATTAGTGGTGGATCGATTGCGAGTGCGGGAATTGCGGTGATGATTTATTTGATTGTAAAATCTGTTTTTGAGGTGCCGGTTGCAATATTTATTGATAGAACAAAATCTGAGCAAGATGATTTGTATACTGCTCTTGTTGGGACGTTACTCATGGCGGTGTGTTATTATTTATTTGTTCATGTGGACAGTCTTTGGCAGGTATATGTTTTGCAGGCTTTTCTTGGTTTGTCTGCTGCGATATCTTTTCCTGGTTGGAACTCTATTTTTACTCGTCATATTGATAAACAAAAAGAGGCTCTCGAGTGGAGCTTGTATGATGTTGTGACGGGAGTTGGTATGGCTCTGACAGCTGGACTGGGGGCGCTGATGGTTGAGAAGTATGGATTTGATGTTGTGTTTTATATAATTGCGGTTGCGAGTGTGATTGGGGCGCTATTATTGTATCTAATAAAGAAGAAAATATATTTGAAATAAGAATTGAGATAAAAAGAAAAGCCGATCGTGTTAGATCGGTTTTTGTGTTTGATGGGGATCATTTGATGATTTTCAGAAATTAGTTTGTTTTGTTAAGAATGTAGAAAAAGAAAAAACTGGCTATTGAGCCAGTTCGTGAGAGTTATTAGTCTCAATTTCGACTTCTTGGAAGTCATTATCAAGGCTTTCGTTGTAAAAATAGGTGCTGGTGAGAACGAGATGGTTGCCTTCTTTTGCGAAAACAAATAACCAGCCTGCATGTATTCTGTATCTGATATCTTGGCAGTTGTTCTCGATTCTTTTTCGGATCGTTGTTGCGGGAGAACGGTAGAAAACTTCTTTTGACTCTGTGATTAGTTTACACAGAAAAACTAGAGATTCAATTTCGTCTTTGAGTTTGAATCGGTAGATTTTTTTTCTTTTTGTGAATTTCTTCGTGCAACTTAGCCATTGCTCGGTGAAAAGTTCACAGTATTTTGGAATTTGAGTGACGTCGTGACTTAGTAAATCGTTATGCTTGATAGACCTCTTGAGAAATCTCTCCATAGCGTGATGAGAAATTCTAATCGCAGGAAGTCCATTTACAACGATCTCGGCGCAGGCATTTGGGACGTTTTTTATACACTCAATTTCAAATGGCAGATTTAATTCATCGAGCAGCTTTTCAAGTCTTTTGCAGCGATCTCTGAATTTTTTATCGAGTTTTGCTGACGGATAAGCTGTGGTCGGTTTCGGCAACTCTGCCCCCTTTCATGTGAGTTGTTGTATATAGTTAATTTAGCAGTTATTTTGTCAATTGTCAATCTTGTTTTTTTATACTAAATATGATAGTATTTAGTCATATTCATGTATCACGAGTCATGAGTCACGTGTCATGAGTCAATTTATAAAATTAACTAAATTGCAACAGTATATGTCAATATTTTCTAAGTTATTTAAGGATCCTAATAAAAAGGTAGTTGCAGGGATGCAACCGGTTGTGGATCTTGTTAATTCATATAAAGAGGATTTTGAGAAATTGTCTGATTTAGACTTGAAAGGAAAGAGTGATTATTTCAAAAAATTGTTAAAGGAAGGTAAGACTAGTGAAGAAATTTTGCCAGAAGCTTTTGCTGTTGTGCGAGAGGCGAACAAGAGAGCTATTAATGTATTTCATTATGATGTGCAATTGATTGGTGGGGTAGTACTTAATAATGGAGAAATTGCTGAGATGAAAACTGGTGAGGGAAAAACTCATGTGGCTGGTCTTGCAACGTATTTAAATGCACTTGAAGATAAGGGAGTTCATGTTGTGACGGTAAATGATTACTTGGCACGGCGTGACGCTGGGTGGAATGCTCCGGCAAATCATATGCTTGGAATGTCGACTTCTTGTATTATTAATCAGCAAGCTTTTTTATATGATCCTGAGTATAGTGATAGTAGTCAAGACGATGACAGATTGGCTCATCTGAAACCTTGTACGCGAAAAGAGGCTTACGAGGCGGACATAACTTATGGAACAACAAGTGAGTTTGGATTTGATCATTTGAGAGATAATATGGCGAGTTCGCTAGAGCAACAGGTTCAGCGTGGTCAACATTACGCTATTGTGGATGAGGTTGATTCTGTTTTGATTGATGAGGCTAGAACTCCTCTGATAATCTCAGCGCCAGCTGAACAGTCGGCAAAGATGTATCAGCAGTTCTCGACTCTAGTTCCAAAATTAGTAGAAAATGCGGATTATAATATTGATGAAAAGATGAAAGCAGTTACATTAACAGATGGGGGGATAGAGAAAGTTGAAAAATTGCTTGGTGTTGGGAATATTTATACTGAGGGTGGGATTCAGATGGTTCATCATTTAGAGCAAGCTCTGAAGGCTCAGGTTTTATTTAAAAAGGACAAAGATTATGTTGTGAAAGATGGTGAGATTATTATTGTGGACGAGTTTACTGGGAGAATGATGCAGGGACGGCGGTATAGTGAAGGTCTTCATCAGGCTATTGAGGCAAAAGAGAGAGTAGAGGTACAGAAGGAAAGTCGAACATTTGCGACAATTACATTGCAGAATTATTTTAGAATGTATGATAAGTTATCTGGAATGACTGGAACGGCAGTGACGGAAGCGGAAGAGTTTTCAAAAATTTACACTTTAGACGTTGTTGAGATTCCAACTAATAAAGAAGTCATGCGAAATGATTTGGCTGATCTTATTTATACTACTCAGAGAGGAAAATATATGGCTGTAGCGAGACAGATTAAGGAATTGCAAGAGAAAGGACAGCCGGTGTTAGTTGGAACAATTTCAATTGAACAGAATGATATATTATCACGACTATTAACTCAGGAAGGGGTTAATCATCAAGTGTTGAATGCAAAACAGCATGAGAGTGAAGCTGGGATTGTTGCGTTGGCTGGTTCTGTTGGGGCTGTAACGATTGCGACAAATATGGCTGGTCGTGGAGTTGATATCAAGCTTGGTGGAGTTCCGTATGACAAGGAGCAGTATGATAAGGTCAAAAGTCTTGGTGGACTTTTTGTAATAGGTACAGAGAGACATGAGTCACGGCGGATTGATAATCAGTTGCGTGGTCGATCTGGTCGTCAGGGAGATCCTGGAATGACAAGATTTTATATTTCAATGGAAGATGATTTGATGAGAATCTTTGGGTCTGATCGAATGAAGATGATCATGCAGAAACTCGGTGTCGCGGAGGATCAACCGATTGAGAACAAGATGATTAGTCGATCAATTGAAAAAGCTCAGTCTAGAGTTGAGGGGAATAATTTTGATATTCGAAAACATCTTGTTGAGTATGATGATGTTATTAATAAACAAAGATCAATTGTATATAGAGATAGAAATGAGATCCTTGAAGTAGCTGATAAAGATGAAGAGTTTTCAAAAAACAAAATTTGGGAGATGATTGAGGAAGAGATTGAGGCTGTTGTTTCTTTTCATACAGCGTCGGACAAACAGTCAGAGTGGAACATGCAAGAAATTTATGAAGTAGTTAGAACGATTTTCCCATTTTCAAAGGAAGATGGTGAGCAGTTGAAAAGTATTGAGAAATTGGCTGGAGATCGACAGGAGGACGCGAAGGCTCGGACTGTTATTATTGAGTTCCTAATTAAGATTGCCAAACAGAAATATGAGAGTATTGAAATGGAGATCGAAGAGCAAGCTGGAGAGGCGGGCGCAATGCGAAAAATTGAAAAGGAGTTACTTGTGCGAAGTTATGATAATTTGTGGGTTGATCATCTTGACGCAATTGACGCGCTTCGAACTGGTATTGGGTTGCGAGGGTATGGTCAGCGAGATCCACTTATTGAGTATCAGCGTGAGGCAAAGCAACTGTTCATGGAACTTCAAAATTTGATTCAAAGACAGGTTGTTTATACTATATTTAAGCTAGGGTATAGCGCGAAGATGGCTAACTCTATTATGCAAACTGATGCTTCTGAGAATAAGGATACAGCGTCTTCTTTTGATAATCCCTATAAGAATGTTGAGAGAAAGGAGGCGAAGGTGATTGATACAGTGAAAAATGATGAAGGGGATAAGGTTGGGAGGAATGATCCGTGTCCTTGTGGTAGTGGGAAGAAGTATAAGAAATGTTGTGGGTGAGTAAATCGCAAATTTCCAAGCTTCAAATATCAATTTCCAAACAATTTCCAAAGAGAATCGCTAATTTCCAATTTCCAAATGAATCGCAAATTCCTTAATGACAAATAGAATTCGATAGAATTAGTTTGTGAATTGTTATTTGGTGCTTGTTTGGAAATTGGTATTTGGAAATTGGAAATTACGATCGGTAGGTTATTTTTCCGTTATAGTAAAAACTTGTTGCACCGATCGTTATTGTGGTATAATATAAATGTATGGAAAATGAAGTACAAAAACAATCGATTCCTCAGAAGTTGAATAATAAAATTCCTTTTAGTAAGGCGGTGTATTATATTGTTTCGACTGTTATAATTGCGGCAGGGATGGCGGCGGCGCTTATTAGTTTGAATTATGGAATGCTTTGATACTACTAATGCGAATTTGCTGCTAATCTACTAATAGGAAATTGAAGAAGATAAATTAAATGTCAGATTATGTTTGGCGTTTTTTTTGTGGGTAAAAATATTGTTTAAATTGGGGAAATGTTGTATAATATGGGTGGAAAATGCAAAAATGCAAAAAATCAAAAAATAAAAAATGGCTAGAAATAAAAAGGGGTTTACAATGATTGAGTTGTTGATTGTGATTGCGGTGATTGCGGTACTCGCTATTGTGGTTTTTATTTTGCTTGATCCGGCTACGAGGTTTGCTAAGAGTAGGAATGCTCAGAGATGGACTGATACGAGGGCGGTTGTTGATGCGGTGAGTTTGTATCAGATTGATAATATTTCTGGTTTGCCAGTTGGAATTGACACTGATTTGAAAATGATGGGAACTGCGGGTACAGGGTGCTCGGTTGTTTGTGGGCCAAGTGTGGTTGCGGAAATTGATAGTTTTGTTGATAGTTCACAAGATGATTTTGATCTTGGTACTTATGATAATACACAATATAGTGATGGAATAAATATTAGTTCAGGGACTAGTGGGAGTTACAGTTCTGAGATAATGAATTCGACTGGAGAGTCTGCTTGGTCGAGTATTGCTTATTCGCCTAGTTTTCCTGCGGGGAAACAGTTGCCTGATAGTGGTAATGATGAAAGTGGCTATTCAAGTGGAAATATGGACATGTCTGATAATGAATTACTTTTGCATTTGAATGGATCTACAGTTGATAGTTCGGGAAATGGTGTGTCGATAACAAATAATGGGGCATTATCAACTTCTGGTAAATTTAATAGTGCTATGAGTTTTCATGGTGTTGATGATAGTTTGAGCTTTAATGGTTTACCAGGAACTTATGGTGTGAATGCAAAAGAATCAATGATGGCCTGGGTGAGGTTTGATGGAAGTTATGATTCAGGTGTGCTTTTTAATGGAGTGTACGCTGGTTGGAATACTGTGTGGTTTACAAGTAATGCATTTCGGTTTGACGCCGCTGATCAGTATGGTCCAACTGATGTTCGAGGAAATTATGTTTATTATCTTAATACTTTTTCGCCAAATGTTTGGTATCATGTTGCTGTTACTTTTGATTCAGAGACCGGTGAGGCAAAGTTATTTATAAATGGGCAGAAGGTTGCAGAAAAGGATTTGGGGATTACGATTGTTTCTCCGAATAATGCTATTAAGTCAATTGGTAAATATTCAAATAGAACTGATGGATTTTTGCGAGCTTCTATTGATGAGGTTGCTGTATTTAGTCGAGTGTTAAGTGAGGACGAGATTGAGGATGTTTATGCCAGGGGAGCAAATTCGGTTTTGGTGCAAGTTCGGTCGTGTGATGATTCTCTTTGTAGTGGAGAGAGTTTTGTTGGGCCTGATGGGACAGGTGGAACTTATTATAGTGACGTTACAAATACAAGCGGAAGCACTCCTACTTTGAGTTTAACTAATTTGTCTGATAATGCGTATTTTCAATATAAAGTAGATTTGGCTTCAAGTAATGCTAGTTATAATCCTTCTTTGAATAGATTTGTGTCTAGTTATAGTTTAGGTTCGAGTACTGAGTTTGATGAAGTAACGGTTGACGAGTGTGTTGATTTAAATAGTGAGTTGGCGGGGTATTTGCCTGGAGTTCCGTATGATCCGAAATATGGTGATGAGGAAATGACTTATTATGGAATAAGGCAGACGAGTACGGGTGCTATTAAAGTGAAGAGTTGTAGGCCGGAGCTTGGGGTTAATGTTGAGGTTGTTAAGTAGGGAAAGGTCAAAATGCGAAAATGCGAAAATGAGAAAATGCAAAAATTTGTATAAAAAGAAGGAAGCTGTGAGCTTCCTTTTGTTGTTATTGGGTTTTGATCCAGTGAAGAGCTTGGAATTTTTCTTTGAAAGCGTTTTTGATCCTGTCGTTTTCATCCATTACTATCCACTTGGGGATTTCACGGAGGAAATCGAAGATTACAATCTGGCTTTTTCTTTTTGGATTTTGGAGTTGCTGGTAAAATCCATTGAGAAGAAGGTCATTTACCGCGGGGGAAGTAATCTCATTTTCAGTTTGACGCATTAGGTAGATGTATTTGCATGTCGTGTCTCCGTTGTCTTGACTGAACGTTAATTTCAGAAATGAGTAGGGTCGAAGTACGAATGCAAAGTCTGATAGTTTCCAGATTTTTAATTGCTTGTTGTTTAGTTTTTCGAAGTGTTGGTCTGAAAACTTTTTTTGCCAGTGAGCTTTGATTAGATTGTTATCTGGATCGAGAATCCAATACCTTCTAAGTTGTGACCAGCTAAACATTAGTTCGGAGAAACGTTTCTCCTTGAATTTAGTGACACTATTTAGGCAGATTGCTCTTTCAATATTTCTGCGAAGTATATCATCAAGTCCTGGGAAAAGTGGTAAGTCTAAAGTTCTTGTCTGTTTGAGTGGTTTTCCGTTTATTGCAAATCTTTCGAGAAGTAATTGAATATTGATAACGTCATTCGCGTTTTTATATATTCTGTAATCACATAGTTGCCATAGCGTTTTGTTGTTTGGCACTGTTCACCTCCTTAGCGTTTGTTGATTAAAGGACAATATGATAATTTACAACAAATTTAATAAAATTGCAAGTATAAGTTATAAGGGATAAGGTTATTGCAAAATTGTGTTTTTTGTAGTAGAATAAAGCTATTAATTGTTATGAGTGGTGAGTAGTGAGTAGTAAGTATGGAGAAATGAATATAAAAATTTCCCATAATCGCTAAATTTACAATTTTCACCAAATAATTTATGCGTAAAAGATCAAAAGTTAGAGTAAATTTATTAATCATTTTAGTAGTAGCATTACTCATGGGAGTTTTTAATTTCCCACTTATTTTGAATAAGCCAATTGAGGGAGTAAACGCAAAATGGCAACAAAGCATTCCAACAATTCCAGAAGTTCCTTTCCGGCTTGGTTTGGATTTGCAGGGTGGAGCGCACCTCGTGTATGAAGCGGATATGTCAGGAGTTGACTCCGATCAGAGAGGTGAGGCAATAGAGGGAGCGCGAGATGTGCTTGCACGTCGGGTTGATCCAAATGGATTGTATGAAGCTCTTGTTCAGATAAATAGTTCAAATGATAATTATCGAATTATTGTTGAGTTGGCTGGTGTTCATGAGGATCAGATTGCAGAGTTAATTAAAAATATTGGTGAAGCACCACTGCTTGAATTCAAAGAACTAAACAATGAACCGGAAAGAGAGCTTAACGCAGAAGAAAGAAAAGAGTTAAATGATTTTAATCGTGATGCTCGCGCTACAGCGCAGAAAGCTTTGCAAAAAGCATTGTCAGGAGCTGACTTCTCTGAGGTTGCAACAGAATTTACACAGAATGATTTAGAGCGAGAAAATGGAGGATCAATTGGTTTTATTGGCCGAAATTTTGTTGTTTCTGAAGTTTACGAGGCAGCAAAAGCAACTAAGGCGAATCGAGTTTATTCAAAATTAATTGAACAAGATAAAGGTTATAATATAATTAAAGTTAATGAGATAAAAGAAGAAGGAACTGAGGTAAAGGCAAATCATCTTCTAATTTGTTACAAAGGGGCTGACGGTTGTACTCAGGAACTTTCAAAGGAAGATGCTTATAAGAAAATAGAAGAGTTGAAAGAAACAGCAACAACTGAAAATTTTGTTGATTTAGCGAAAGAGAATTCAACTGAACCTGGTGCGAATGAGACTGGTGGGTCACTTGGTTGGTTTGCTTCAGGAACAATGGTAAAGGAATTTGACGAGGTTGTCTTTGCGATGGGAATTCATGAAGTTTCAGACATTGTTGAAACAAATTTTGGGTATCATTTGATTTATAAGGTAGATGAGAGACCAATAGAGCTTTTTGATGTGTCTCGAATTTTTATTAATAAAAAAGTTGAAACAGATATACTTCCAGCGGTTGATCCATGGAGTAATACAGAATTAACTGGAGCACAACTCAAAAATGCTCAAGTACTATTTGATCAGAATACTTCAATTCCTCAAGTTGCGATAACTTTTGATAGTGAAGGTAAGGAATTATTTGGGCAAATTACTGAACGAAATATTGGTAAACCGGTTGCTATTTTTCTCGATGGTTATCCGATTAGTACACCGACAGTAAATGAGGCTATCCGAGATGGAGAGGCTGTTATTACAGGAAGCTTTACTCTCGATGAAGCGCAGACACTGTCGCGTGGACTTAATCAGGGAGCATTACCTGTTCCACTTAAATTAATGAGTCAGCAAACTGTTGGGGCTAGTCTTGGAGCTGAGTCTTTACAGAAGAGTCTGTGGGCAGGTCTCATTGGACTGATTCTTGTTGCATTATTTATGATTGGATATTATAGATTGCCAGGTCTTTTGGCTGTTATTGCTTTAATTATTTATGGTGTAGTAATTTCATTTATATTCAAGACAATTCCAGTTACATTAACATTATCAGGAATAGCTGGGTTTATATTATCAATTGGCATGGCGGTTGACGCTAACGTGTTGATTTTTGAGAGATTAAAAGAAGAACTTAGATCTGGTAAACCACTTGGTAGTGCGATCGACGAAGGATTTAATCGAGCGTGGACTGCTATTCGAGATGGAAATGTTTCTACACTAATAACATGTTTTATATTAGCTTGGTTTGGAACAAGTATGATTCAGGGATTCGCGATCACTCTTGGACTTGGTGTACTTCTAAGTATGTTTAGTGCGATTATTGTAACTCGGATGTTACTGAAGCTATTTATTAATCCAGATAAACAGAAAAAGCGAATGTGGTTGTTTGGTGTAAAAAAATAAATAAAGGATAGTGAGTAGTGAGTGGTGAGTAGTGAGTGTGATCACCTCTAACACCTCTTACACCTCTAACACTTCTTTTCATATGTATAAAATTATTGAGAATAGGAAAATTTGGCTATCAATTTCAACTGGTTTAGTTGCTCTTAGTCTGATTTTTATTTCTGTTTTTGGACTTGATCTCGGGATTGATTTCACGGGTGGTAGTTTGCTTGAAGTTAAGTTTAATGCAGAGCGACCGTCGACTGAGGAAGTCAGAGAGTTAATCAAAAGTGAAATTGAGTTTACTGCTGAGCCAATAGTTGTTAGTTCTGATCATCAGAATATGATTATTCGGGTTCAGGAGACAGAGGAGACTGTTCATCAAGAGATTATCTCAAAATTGGCTGAGAAATACCCTGAAAACATTCAGGAAGAGAGATTTGAGTCAATTGGACCATCAATTGGTCAGGAATTAAAAGAAAAGGCAATTTACGCAATTCTAATTGTTATTTTGGCGATTGTTGCTTATATTGCATACGCATTTAGAAAAGTTTCTTGGCCTGTTAAATCTTGGAAGTATGGAGTAATTGCAATTGTAGCGCTTGTGCACGATGTGATCATTGTGGTTGGTATTTTTGCACTTCTTGGTCGGTTTATGGGTGTTGAGGTTGGGTTGCCTTTTGTAGCAGCGCTTCTGACAATTTTAGGGTACTCAGTAAACGATTCAATTGTTGTGTTTGATAGAATTCGAGAGAATCTTGGTCGAGTTGTGAAGACTGATTTTGAGGGAATTGTTAATCGATCAGTTAACGAAACAATTACTCGATCAGTTAATACTTCTGTAACAACTTTAATTGTTCTACTAACAATCTTCTTCTTTGGTGGAGCTTCGATTAAGTTTTTCGTGTTAGCTCTCGCTATTGGTGTTCTATCTGGAACATATAGTTCAATATTCCTTGCAAGTCCGTTACTTGTTGTTTGGGAGAAGATTAGAAGAAAGTAAAAATATTATGAGTAGCTTCGCAAGATTTTGCGAAGCTACTCATATCTTCATATAAAAAAGACCGCTTAAATTTGATTAAGCGGTTTTTTGGTCTTATATTTTCTGCCAGATGGATTCTGGTAGGGAGTTGAATGGGATCATTACATAGTAAAGAGTTTTTCCCTCTACTGTTTTCGATCGGATGAGCGGGTGTTGCAGGAAAAGGTGAATTGTAATTCCTATCAGTTGGATGGGTGTGTTTTTTTGTGTGATGATTTTATTTACCATTAGGAATAGTTCGTCAGCTGAGAAATATCTGTCTGATATTTCAATCAGTAGTTTTTTAAAAACTTCATTAAGTGAAAAATTAAGCAATTGCCAGGACTGTGTATGGGTTTTTCCCCTCATATATCGAAAGATGAACAGTGCTAGCGATTCTTTTTTGATTACAGGTTTATCTACGAAGTGCTCTGCTGTTTTGAAAAGGAATTCTGGGTTTTTGATGATATCGAGGAATGCATGTTTTTCGAGTTGTTGTAGCAAGACGTTGATGTAGGTTTTATTGAATCCGTGGAGTTTGAGTAGATTATAGGATTCTTTTGTTGAAAGAGGAAGAATCCTGATTTCTCCGTCTTCGTTATTACCGTTTGAAATTTGTGTTATCATTTTCACCTGAGACGGTGTATTGATACAGTTGCTGTTGACTGCGAAGATTAGTTTAACGGGTAACAATTTTTCGACTATGAATTGGTATGTAGCACCTCGTTTTTTTGTTTGTTTGTTTGTTGCTTTCGTGTGTTTTTGATTCCTTAATCCTTGTTCATGCCTAGTTTCTATTAAGCGGATTAGTTCGGAGATGCTTTTTAGAAGCGTAGGAGTGAGGTCTGCGTGATCTAGGATTAAAAATATTTTGCCCGTTGCGAGCATAGTAATGTATCTATCAACCATTGTATCAAGATCATCTTCTTTGACTGTTCTTACTTTTTCGCAATGTTTTTTTATAATATCGAGAACTGTAACATCAAGTGGATTTGGCATTGAATAGATAAATCTTTTGCAGTCGAGGAACATTGGAATTGCAAGCTTTTTGTCTGATTTTGTAAATGTTAAAATTTTTCTTGCAAACATTCTTAGGTCGAAGGTCTTGCCTGACCCCGGTGCGCCTCTTAGAAATAGATATTTCGATGGTAGAGCTCTTGGATTGGGATCGTATAACCAACGATGAAGGGTGTCAATTAAATCTAATTTGTATAGATCGACTTCTGTCCAGATTGGTTTGCCCATGATTTCGTCCTTTCTCTGCTGTTAAGTTGTCAAATGGCAATATTTTAGTATAGAATAATTTATTGAATTTGTAAAGGGTTTGTGATTTTTTATTGACAAAAGATGTTGATATTGTTAAGTTTATATATCAATACCCGTTCCTCACAACTGATAAAGGGAGAATAATCATGAATATTGCACGAAATATGATGTACATGAGAAAGTCTGTGTTTGTGTTGTTTTTTGTACTAGCTGTTTGTTTTTCTGTCTTGAGCATATCCGTTTTGTCTGATTTTTCGAAGTTTTTTGTCAAAGGGGGCTCTGTGGACAGTGCGTACTTGATTCTTTGCATGGCAGTTATGTTTCTCATATATGTCTGCAATTGGAGTTACAAAAATCATCCTTCTACTTGGGGTCATGAAGGCAAGTTGTTGTCTCATGAGTATTATTATTTGGAAGTTAAAGATGAGTTAAGAAATTCGTTGAGGTGTGTGAGGAGAACAATAATTGGTGAGATGGTTGTACTTACTGTTGGATACGTGGAACCAGAAAGTGAAGATAATGTTTATAAATTGGCGGTGTATAGTGATAAGTTTCGCGATTTACTTCCATTGGATCACAGCGTAATGCAACGGTTTCATAAATTGTTTGTTCGTGAGGGCAAGGGGAAGATTTCTGAAAATCCATATCATGGTGGAATGATTTTCTACAGAAATGAAATCAGTATGGATTATTATCATGATGAAATGTGTAAGATCGTGGCTCATGCCTAGGTTGAACATAAATATTAGGCGCTCACAATGTGAGCGCTTTTCTAATATTTAATCCACAGGAGATCTTGACAAAAGTTAATTTCTGTTATAGAATGAGGTATCGCTATTTGCGATATTGTTTCATTTGAGGAGGGAAGAATGCTTAAAACCAGAAATCTTCAGGCGTCTGTTGTTAATGAGGAAAAGTTTTATCGCAAGATGAAGTATTTTTCCTTGGGTATCCTTTTTGGCATTTTTGGCTATTTTTATGCAGTGACCATGCCAGCAATTTTGGGGCATTGGCAAAACTTCACTCATGATCCTTCCCTTTGGGGGCATTTCGTGGCTGTTCATTTGCTCGCAATAGGTGTTTTTATGTATTTTCATAGCAAACACCTTCGAATCAGAAATGGTCTTAAATCAAAGGCGAATGAAGATTAGAGTCAATCAACGTTTTTCCACTGAGAAATTTATACAGCTGTAAACTTACAGCTGTTTTCTTTTTTCATTTAATTGTGCTAAATTATTATCATATGGACAAGATAAAAGTATTAAATCAAGACCTCATAAATCAGATCGCGGCCGGTGAGGTTGTTGAGCGTCCGGCTAGTGTTGTTAAGGAGTTAGTTGAGAACTCTATTGACGCTAAGGCTGAGAATATCACTGTGGAGATTAAACATGGAGGGATTAATCTGATAAAGGTGAGTGATGATGGGAGTGGTATGAGTCGGACTGATGCGGCATATAGCATTAAACAGCATGCGACTAGTAAGATTAATAGTTTGGATGATTTGTACTCGATTGATTCGATGGGGTTTCGGGGGGAGGCTCTGGCGAGTATAAGTTCTGTAAGTCGATTTAGATTGATTACAAAGCAAAGAGAGGAGACTGCTGGAACAGTTGTAGAGATGCTGAATAATGAAATACAGTTAAATGATATTGGGGCTCAAGATGGAACTACAATTGAGGTTACAGATTTGTTTTATAATGTGCCGGCTAGACAAAAGTATACAAAGACGGCTGTGACTGAGTTTAATCATGTTGTGGATCTGTTTTTGAATTTCTGTTTGGCATTTCCGCAGATTTCATGGAAATTGATTCATAATGATAGACCTGTATATAATTTTCCAAAGTCTGATCTTAAAACTAGAATTTCTGATGTGCTTGGTGACGATATATCAAAGAATTTGATTGAGATCAATTTTCGAATAAATGAGATGATAGTGCAGGGATTCATTGGAAAACCTCAGGTGGCTAGGAATAATAAAAAAATACAGTATTTGTTTGTGAATAATCGGCCGGTGAATGAGTATATAGTTGCTAAGCAGGTGAAAAATGCCTTTGGGACACTTTTGCCGAGAGACTTGTTTCCTATTTATGTGTTGAATCTGAGTGTTTCAAAGAAGACGGTGGACGTGAATGTTCATCCTCGTAAACTTGAAGTTCGGTTTAGTGAGCCACAGCTTGTTTATAAAACAGTATATAATGCGGTAAGTCGAACGCTTGATCAGAATGATCTTGGGAAGCAGATTGGGGGAGCGGAAAATTCGTTTAGTTCGCTTGGGAGTGTGCTCAAGGATAAGGTGGAGGGGACGGCGTATCAGGATAGGCTTGGGGGGACAAATAATCAAATTCCAAATTCCAATTTCCAAACAACTGAATCGCAAATTTCCAATAATCAAATTAGGGGGCAGAATAATGATTTGAAACAGAATAGTCATAGAACAGATTTCTCTGCTCCGTATGACTTCCCACTACGCTCTACGAGCTTCGAGGGACAGGTCGAGGGACAGGTCGGTCGAAATGACAAAGTGGGGGGGGCTGACTGTGGTCGCAATGACAAGGGGGAGGGGAATAATCAAATTCTAAATTCCAATAATCAATTGTTATCGCAGAATGTGGGACAAGAAGTGAGTGGTGAGGAGGTGACGAGTGATGTGGTTGATTTTACGGTGTTGGGGCAGTTGCAGAATTCGTATATTATTGTTGAAGTTTGGAATGGGATCCGGATTTATGATCAACATGCTGTTAGTGAGAGACTTCAGTTTGAAAAAATATCAAGGCAGTGGCAGATTGGGAAGTTGTCTAGTCAGAAGTTGTTGTTGCCTTTTAATATTCAGTTGGCGCCGGTTGAGGCTCGAGCTCTTAGTAGTAATATGGGACTGCTTGAACGATTTGGTTTCTCAATCGAGGAGCTTAGTGGGAATACATTCTCTGTGTCGGCGGTTTCACAGTTCCTTGTTAATCACGATATAAAAGAGGTAGTGCTTGATATAGTCGGGGATTTGACTGAACAGTTGGTCGTGGAGGATAAGATCTCGGAGCCTCTTATTAAGATCTTTAATATGATGGCTTGTCGGTCTGCAATAAAGTTTGGGGATGAGCTTAGTGATGAGGGGATGAGGGCGCTGATTCGTGATTTGGAGAGTTTGGAGGAGAATAGGGCGAAGTATACTTGTGTGCATGGAAGGCCGTGTGTTGTGGAGTTTGATTTTGATGGGTTGAAGAAGATGTTCCATCGGTGAGTAAGGACGGAATAGTAAATAGGGAATAGTAAATAGGGAATAGTAAATAGGGAATAGTAAATAGGGAATAGTAAATAGGGAATAGTAAATAGGGAATAGTAAATAGGGAATAGTAAATAGGGAATAGTAAATAGGAAAGAAAAAAGAATTGACAGAATAATATAATATGTTTAATATAAGGTATTCTTTGAGAGATGCTGAATCTGTCTGAATGAGTGGGCAGTAGTAGGCGAAACCCGAGATGATTTTGGAATGGTCAAGAACGGATTTGGCGTATTCAGAATCAAGGAGGAAATTATGGGACGAGATATTGTTGAATTTCGGAATAAATCGATTGATGAGATGCCTCATTCAGAAGTTGAGTCGACATGGAAGATTTTGGAACGATTGGGGTTTGATGCCGAGGTTTGTTATCGTTTTCGGTCAGATCAAGTTTTTCGAAAACAGTTCATACAATTCGGACTTAGGCACGCTGTTTTGGGGGGTGAATTTTCAAAAGTGGATGTTAGGTTGAGAGAATTGATGCTGAATCGTTACTTTTTTGGGGTTGATGATTGGCGTTTTTTCTTTGACATTAAGTATCCGGATGGATTTGAGGATCGGGAATCAAGAGATTCTTGGTTGAAAAATCTTGAAGAGATTCTTTATGAGGATTGTCCTTTTGTTGGTGGTGCAAAGGTGATGGATACTCATTTCTTGTACTATTTACCGTCATTGACAACAACCAGGAAATTGTTTTTGAAGAATTTCTTTGAAATGGTGCCAAGGTTTGGGGATGGTAGCGGTTGTGGTCCTATTGGGTCTGTTCGTGAGAAAGAAGCATGGTTACGTATGTACCAATCGATTGCTAGTAATGTTCCAGTTGGGAATTGGTTTTTGTGTTTTCTTGGAGTTTTGCCTTTTACTCGAGGTGAAAATTTCAATACACAACTGAAAGCTGTTCCTGATCATTACAGAGTACCGTATGGTTGTGAGATTATTTCTATGTTCAAGCTGTTTTCTTTGATGAAGTTTGAACCGTATTTTTACCATGCTTGGAAGAATCATTCTTTGTATGGGTTTGTTGCTGATCAGTTTGTTGATGACGGTAAAATTTACTGTCATTGTTTTCAGTCAGATTATGGTGACCATTTTGAGAGGCAGGAAGAAAAGTCAATGTCTCCTTCATCTAGGGGAATATTGGTGTCGCGAAAACTTGATTTCTAAAGCTCAATGCAGCATGCTAAATAGCGTGCTTTTTTAGTTGTAGATAGATGGTTTGACAAAATCTGTAAAATAAGCTAAAATGGTTTTACTAAGAAATAACTGGATTAAATTCACGTTATCGGTAATTTTTCAATTAAATTTAGCAATAAAACCGATATGTCAACTGTGCACAGGTTGAGATTGTGTTTAGTATTGACATATTTTTTAAATCGTATATAATTAAGCTACATTTTTTCAATGGCAAAAAAAGAAACAATCGAAATGAACGGAGTGGTAGATGAATTACTACCAAACGCTGCGTTCAAAGTTACGTTAGAGAATGGTCATGAGATTACAGCCTTCCTAGCTGGCAAGATGAGAATGAATAGAATTCGAATTCTTGTGGGCGATAAGGTGAAAGTCGAGATGACTCCGTATGATCTGTCAAAGGGTCGAGTAACTTATCGATTCTAGAACACTTATAATTACGGAATAATATAAAGAAGTTCAAAAAAGAATTTTATAAATTTGATTTTAAATAAAATATGAAAGTTAGAGCAAGTGTTAAAAAAATTTGTAAAGATTGCAAGATTATTCGTAGAAAAGGACGAGTACATGTAATATGCAAAATTCCAAAACACAAACAGAGACAAGGGTAATCATGAGTCACGAGACACGTATCATGAGACAAATAAAATAATAAGCTTAAAATGCGAGTGATTTATTAGTGAAACTCACTACTTACCACTCACTACTCAATACTTTATGGCAAGATTAGCAGGCGCAAATATTCCAAATGAAAAAAGAATTGTTATTAGTTTAACATATGTTTATGGTATCGGTCTCACTAAATCTGAGCAAATTTTAGAATCATTGAAAATTGATAAAAATACAAGAGTAAAAGATTTAACTGAAGATCAACTAAATAAATTACGAACTGAGGTTGAGAAAAAGAATATTGTAGAAGGAAACCTTAGACGTGAAGTTGTTTCAAATATTAAACGATTAAAAGAAATTCAATCATATAGAGGTATCCGACACGCAAAGGGATTACCAGTACGAGGTCAATTAACAAGAACAAATAGTAGAACTGTGAGAGGGAACAAGAAGTCAACTCTAGGAAGTGGACGAAGACCTTCATCGCAAAAAACTTAAATTTGTATACCTCAGCACTACTCCCTTGTCGAGTGCTGGGCAGGCGGATTACGGATTTTACAGATGTACGGATATAAAACATTTTAAATAAACAAATAATTATGAGTGAAGATAATACACAACCAATAGAGACAAATGACGAAGTAACTACTCCAGTTGAGAATACTGAGGTACCTATTGAAGTTGAGAAAAAACTGAAACAAGGAAGTAACGCTAAACAAAGTAAAGCTAAAGGAAAGAAAAAGAAGAAAATTATAAAAATGGTTCCAGTTGGAAAGGCATTTATAAAAGCAACTTATAACAATACTTTAATAACTTTAACAGATCAAAGTGGAAACGTAATCTCATGGTCAAGCGCTGGAATTAATGGATTCAAAGGACCAAAGAAAGCTACTCCATACGCTGCTTCAGTAATCGTTCGTGATGCTGTTGAGAAAGCAAAGCCTTATGGGCTAAAAGATGTTTCTGTTTACGTTAAAGGTGTTGGTATGGGACGAGAATCTGCTATTCGTGGGCTAAATGGTAATGGACTAAATGTTATTGGAATAAAAGACATTACTCCTATTCCTCATAACGGATGTCGAAAACGGAAACCGCGAAGGGTGTAGGAATGTAGGAAATGGAAGGTGGTTAAGGATATGGGAAAGAGTAAGTTGGGAGAAGGTAGGTTAGGAAAGGATATAAGTAATTTAGATTTAATAGAATAATTATAAAATATTATGGCACGAGAATTATCAGCAAAATGTAAACAATGTAGACGAGCTGCTCAGAAATTATATCTGAAGGGTGATCGTTGTAATAGTTCAAAATGTGCAATCGTAAAAAGAAACTATATACCAGGAATACACGGACCAAAACAAGGTAAGGGCGCACGATTGACAGATTATGGTATTCAGCTTCGAGAAAAACAGCGAGCTAAAAAATCATATAGATTAATGGAAAAGCAATTTAGAAGTTATTTTGATAAAGCTATTAATCAACAAGGTGAAACTGGTGAGAATTTCTTCAAACTACTAGAATTTAGATTTGATAATGCTGTTTATAGATCAGGGCTTGTGGCAAGTAAAAACTTAGCACGACAAGCTGTTACTCATGGACATTTCGCAATTAATGGAAAAAAGGTAGATATCCCTTCATATCAACTAAAAGCAAAAGATAAGATTACAATTTCAGCAAAAGGAAAGAAAAGTAAGATTTTTGATGGTTTGGAAGAAAAGTTGCCAACAATTGAAGTTCCAAATTGGTTGAATGTGGATGTTAAGGATTTGAGCGCAACTGTTGTTGGAGTACCAAGTTTGCTAGAAACTCCTCCATCATTTGATTTAAAAGCAATTATTGAGTACTACTCTAAGTAACTACGAATAACGAATTTGATACGAATTCTACGAATCACTTGAGAGTTTGAGAGCAAATTAAAAATATAATAAATAGACTGTCGTAGGACAAACAAAGTCCGAAGGCAGTATAAACTCACGGAAGTGAGGTCTAGACTATATCAACTGAAGAGTCGGTGTGGTAGAAGACATTAAAAAAATATGGAAAAATTACTACTTCCTTCAAAACTTAATTATGAAGGAGACAAGAAAAATGCTAATAAAGGAACTTTGACTATTGAGCCACTTTACTTTGGTTACGGAACAACTCTTGGAAATGCACTTCGACGTGTACTGTTATCATCTTTGCCAGGCGCTGCTGTTACAGCTGTTAAGATCAAAGGTGTTGACCAAGAATTCTCAGCAATTAAAGATGTAAAAGAAGATGCTCTTAATATTTGTCTTAATTTGAAAAATTTGAGACTTAAAAGTCATAGTGAAGAGCCTGTTAAGTTAACATTAAAAGTAAAAGGAGAAAAAGTAGTAACTGCAAAAGATTTTGATAAAAACAGTGATATTGAGGTTATTAATCCAGAACTTGAGATTGCTAGAACAACTGATAAAAAAGCTGTACTTGAGCTTGAGGTTACAGTTGAGCAAGGTCGTGGATATATCCCAACAGAAGAGCGTGATAATGAAGATACTGAGATTGGAAATATTTTGATCGATGCGATTTTCACTCCTGTAGTAAAAGTTGGTTACACAGTTGTACCTACTCGTGTAGGAGACATCACTAACTATGACAAATTAGTTATGGATATCGAAACAACTGGAGCTCTTAGTCCACAGGAAGCGGTTGAGAAATCAACTCAAATCTTGATGGATCACTTCTCACTTCTTGAAGCAAAAGAAGAAGAAAAAGAAGCTACGGAAAAATAATCTAAAATGGAGATCCTGAAACCCCAGAACTACAACTTATTACATCGTTGAGTTCGGGGCAGGCAAGTTCAGGATGACATGAGATGATTTGACTTAAAGAATAATAATATAAAATAGTTAAATATGCGGCACAGAATGACAAAACCCAAATTAGGATTAAAAAGCGCTCCTCGAAAGGCATTGCTACGAGGACTTGCGACTAGTTTTTTGATTCATGGTAAAACTGAAACTACACAAGCTAAGGCAAAAGTTTTGCAGGGCGTTGTAGAAAAACTAATTACAGTATCAAAAGTTGATAATCTTGCAAATAGAAAGAAAATGCATAGATATTTATATGATGAGAAATCAGTAAACAAAGTTTTCAAAGAACTTGGGCCAAAATACAAAGAACGAAAAGGTGGATACACTAGAGTTATTAAATTGCCAAATAGAAAGGGAGATAATTCAAAAATGGCTATACTTGAACTCGTATAAATTTGATTATTAGGAATATAAATTAATAAAACTATGGAACGAAAATTACATAAAATTGATGCAACAGATAGAATTTTGGGGCGACTTGCCACCGAAATTGCTATTATATTACGTGGAAAAGATAATGTTGCGTATCAACCAAATAAAGATATTGGTGGTATTGTTGAAGTTAGTAATGTAGATAAGATCAAAGTTACAGGTAAAAAAATGGACCAAAAGATCTATTACAAACATTCAGGGTATCCAGGTGGGTTAAAAGAAGAAAAATTGAAAGCAAAGATGGCAAAAGGTGCAGATTGGGTTCTTCGAAATGCAGTAATTCACATGATTCCTGATAACAAGCTTCGAAATAACATGATTAAAAGACTTAAATTCGTAAAATAAGTATGACAAAAGAGCAAGAAAGCAAGAAAACAACAAAGCAAGCATCCTTCGCTAAAGCTTCGGATGCCAAGGAAAGCAAAGTCAAAGAAGATAAAAAAGATGATAAAATTTTAGATACAAAAAAAGTAGTGAAAAAAGCTACTAAGAGTTCTGATACTAAGAAAGAGGTAAAGAAGAAAGAAAGCAAGAAAACTATAAAGCAAGAAAGCAAAAAAGAAAAAGAAGTTGTTGTTAAGAAGCAGGTAGCAGTTGATGATAAGAAGGTGGATAAAAAGTCAGAGTATTTGTATGCTGTAGGAAGACGAAAAACTTCTGTTGCTCAAGTACGAGTATTCAAAAAAGGAACTGGTGAAATTGTTATAAATGAAAAGAAACTTGATGTTTTCTTTAAAACCTCTGTTTTACAAGAAAAATTAGTTGATGCATTGAAAGTTGTTGGTCAAAAAGACAAGCTTGATGTATCTATCAAAGTCCTTGGTGGTGGTTTTAATAGTCAGGCAGAAGCAGCTCGACACGGAATTGCTCGTGCCTTGATTCAACTTAATCCAAATTTTCGAAAACCATTAAAAAAATCTGGATATTTAACTCGAGATCCTAGACGAAAGGAAAGAAAGAAACCGGGACTCAAGAGAGCGCGTAAGGCTCCACAGTGGAAGAAAAGGTAAAGGTTGTCTGAAATGGGATACTAATGTAATACTAATGATACTAATGTAATACTAATGATACTAATGTAATACTAATGATACTAATGTAATACTAATGATACCCCGAACTACTCGTACCTCGAGTTCTGGGCAGGCTAATGTAATACGAATAATTACAATACTAATGTATATAAAGAATCGCTTGGAAGGGCGGTTTTTTTTGTTGGGGAATGCAGGTGGCTTGACAAGGTTTATTTTTATGGATAGAATGGGAATAAGAAAATCTAATATTTCCAATTATGAAGAAGAATCGAACAAGGATTTTATTCATTAATGAAATAATCAAATATTTTACAACTTTTATATCTGTCTAGCTCCCCCTATTAAAATCAGGGGGCTTTTTTATATAATTAAAATAATTCGTATGATAAAATCAGCTCAGAAAGGTTTAATTTTAGCATTAATTGTTAGTGTGCTTTTGCCTAATTTTTTATTTGTAAATCCTGTTCAGGCGCAAGAAGTTGTTGTTGATGAGAGTATTCTTGGAAAAGTTAAAAAGCCCTTCGACTCCGCTCAGGACCTTCCTGCGGAGGAAGTTCCTGTTGATTATGAAATTATTGATGATGAACAAGATGTTGATTTACCAGAAATAGTGGAGGAACCTCAGGGTGAACCTGAAGTGGTTGTTGAGGAACCGGTTATTGCTCCGAAAAAAATAGAAAAAACTCCTAAATTTAGTAATCTTAATTATCGATCGGTAATGGAGGAGATGAATAATGTGCGTGGTAATAGTGGAGATGGGAATGCTAAGAAGCAGATTAGTGAGAAATTGGAGCAGTTTATTGAGGAAGAGGAGGCGAGATTGAAGGAACTTGGGGTATCTGATCGGAAGATGGGTAAGTATCTTGATTTTTTGCAGGGTAATAAAGATTTCGCTGATAATAAGAAAGATGGATTTTTGGATAATGTTGGGAAATTTCTTGGGAAGATTGGGGATGGTGTGAAGAGTATTTTTGTTGATGAGGATAGTAATCTGATAATTGATAAGAATGGAGAGGAGATTCGAATTGATTTTGTTAATAAGCCATCTTCGTTTGAGTTTAACAATGAAAGAATTTTGATAAATAATATAAGTGAGCCGGTGATTGATTATGTTCCAGAAAAGGGACTGACTGATAAATTGATGGATACAGTAAAGATCCGGCAAGTGGATGCGTCTTATAGTTATGAGCAGTTGCCAGTTCTCGCTGATTTGGAGCAGGATGAGCTTGATGTTGTTTTTAGTAGTGATATTGAGGCGTTAGCTGATGAGCTTAATTATAATCCTGTTAATATTTATAATTATGTAAGAGATAATATTGAGTATGAAGCGTACTATGGAGTGAAGAAAGGGGCGCAGGGTTGTTTGGTTGAGCGTGTTTGTAATGATTATGATGCAAATTCGTTATTTATTTCATTACTTCGGGCTTCAAATATTCCAGCAAGGTATCACAAAGGTGTTGCGGTTCTCGGTGTAGAGCAGTTGCAAAATATGCTTGGAGTTGATTCTACTCGGAGTGTTTATGCAAATCTTTTTTTGAATAAGGTTCCAGTGTTTACTATTTCTGGAAATGATATTGGAGAGGATTTTGAGACGGCTGATTTTTCGAATGAAACGCATCTTGGGGTTGAGTGGGTATTTACAGAAGTATTTTATGATTATGATTATAGAGGTGGGAATATAGATAATTTTAGTATAGTTGAAGATTTTGAGACAGATTTAGAGCTTCAGGATTATTTATTGGGAAGTACTGCTAAACAGTGGATTCCGCTTGACGTGATGGTGAAGGATTATGAGATAGTTCAGAATGAGATATTGGCTGATACTGCTAGTTTTGATAGTATGAATTTTTGGACAAATTATTTGCAAACATATAATGCCTTGGCTCCTATTGATAAGTTTTTGGCTGATATGGGGACTCAGACTGGTAAAGATCCTATGGAGAATTTATCAGGGAAGTCGATTGGAAGTAATGAAGTTGATATATTGCCATACAGACTTCCATATCTTTTTGGAGAGGGGGAGGATGAGCATGGGAATGTGATTAGCAAGGAGAACTGGTCAGTGTTGCCAGAAGCGCTTCATCATAAGGTAGAATTGACGTTGATGGACAAGGACAGTAGTACAACAGTGCTTGCAAAGGAGTTTAATGCGCTTGAGATGAATAATGTAGCTATTGAGATCGTTTATGAGGGTGCAACTCAGACTGATAAGGATATAATTGATTCTTATGGCGGTATTGCATACACTCCGTCGGCATTAGTTGATATTGTGCCAGTTTTGATAACTGATACAGGGTATTATGAAGTTGGAGGAACAATTGAGATTGGTGACAGTTTGATTCTTGGTTTTGAAGTTACTGTTGGCAGTCTTGATATAGATAGTAATGAAAAGTTCTCAACTGCTGGTAATGATGAGGGGATTTTCATGACATTTTCACAAATTCAGGAAGATATAGTTTTAGATGACGAGACTGATGAGAAGCGAGAGTCAAAGGTTTTATTATCAGGGAACAGTGCGATTGCTCGAGCTTATTTAGATAAGATTATAAAAAATGGTAATACGCTCGCAGATTCGCTTGATTATTCTTATAATTATAGTTTTGCACGTGCTGTTGTAACGCAGAATAGGGTATTAAATGAAGTAGATGGAATTCCTACTACTTTTGAGTTTAGTGGTTTATCAATTGACGCAACGAGTTACATAAATGATTGGTCGAATAGAGGAGATTATGATAATCATAGGCAGGATTTTCGGTTGTTGTGGGGGCTTGATAGTTCATATTATGAAGGGCAGATTTTTGATGATTTAGCAGGGCTTGAGGGAATTGCTACGGTACAGGGACTTCAATATGCAAGTAATGAGTCTGGTTATACTGTCTATACAATTGATAGTTCAAACGAGTCTGTTATTGATACTCTTAATCTCTCAGACAATACAAAGGCAAATATGCATAGTGATGTTGCGGAGGGGAATACGATTGTAACTCCTGATAAGTATGTCGAGAAGGGGACTTGGCGTGGAATTTTGTATATTTCACTTGATCCAAAGTGGACAGGGACGTATGCGATTGGTGAGCAGGTTGCGAATGGTGGTTGGACGATTGAGGATTTAGAAAGATATGTTTATGAATCTGTTGAAGAACAGCAAAGAGAGTATTATAAAAAAGATATTGGAGATTCTGTAATTATTTTTGAAGATGGTAAAGAAAAATCATTAAAATGTAGAATTTCTGAAACTGATTTACTTTTTATTACGTTGGATCCTGGATACAGTGAGGCTTTTGGTCCTCCATGTGCAATGGAAATTGGTTTAGTGAATGGTTATGAAGAGTCAAATCGTTCATACATGTTAACAACGAAAGCAGTTATGTTTTCTGTGGTTAATGGCAATGAACCGGTTTTTCCATATTGGATTTCCCATGAGGAAATAAGACAGATTCTTGAGAGAGATAAGCTTTCCGATCCATTTCTGGTACCACAGTCAACTATTAAATTATTTGACAATGGTTTTCATTTTGATGTTAATGCAGGAACATTTGCACAAAAAGGAGGATATAATTTTGCACAGAGGACAAAGATGGAAGTTTTTTATGAACCGACTGATCAAAGAGGAAATGGAAATGTTGTTTGGGGAAAAATGTATGAAAAAATAAGGGATAATAGATGGATACAGTATTATCTTGGGTATCCAACGAGTAATAAGCAAGAGACTGGAAAAAGTATTTCTGGAACAGATGGTAAGTATCAAAATTTTATAAATGGACAGTTGTATTTAGATGATGGTTGGTTTAAGGATAAAGTTTTTTATGTTTATGGTGCTATTGCACAGGAGTTTAATTCACAAGAGTATTGTCGAAATAACGGACAATGGTGTGGAACGGGTGGTACACTTGGTTTTCCTACTAATGATCCTGAATTTTCTCAGGATACGGTAACTCAGAAATTTGAAGGGAAAAAATTTATTCATATCTTTAGTAATAATTCAATTAGTGTGGTTGCTCATGACAAAGAGGGTAGGAGAAAGTTAATTAAAATATATGTTAATAGTTTAGCCGACAAAACAGATAAAGGCGAATTGTCTGATATTGAAGCATTTGCTAAAATGTCAGATTATATTGCAATTATAGTAGATAATGATACTGATTACATGAAGGATCTTTCTCTAATGATAACAGAGGCAGAAAAAATTAATTTAATATATTTGTTAAAATCGATAATATTTGATGCCAATGATCCATATTTTGGTAAATTCTCTGATACAGGATTTAAATTTGAATATAATGATAGTCATTATTGTCAGAATTCAAATGCTAAGGGCGTATCTAATCAAATTTATCATTCAATGGGAGGTTTTAATGTTGCTTTTTTCTCAATTGATATGACACGTGTTGAACTTGGTAATATGATGCATGAATTAATTCAAAAAGCTAGGTTAACACCTTCTCCTCTTGGCACAGGAGGTTCTAGTTTAGAGGATTTTAATTTAACAACGAAAATGGGATATTTAGGTTTGGATTTACGACTTGGAGTCGTGAATCGATATGGAATAGGTGATAGATTGTTATCTGACTTTGGACTTCCTACTGCTCAGCTAGAAGGTGCTCGAAGATCTAGTGTACAAAAAGAAGACGAGTATAATATAAGAATAAAATTTAGAAAATGTGAAAATTTACTTTTTGGTGATCCTCAAATTTTTACAAAGTGGAAGTATGATCAAGATATGATATTCGAAAATGGAGCGTGGACTCAGTATTATCAAAAATTTGGTGATGATTTAAATGTAAAGGTCATTGTTGATCCAGATACTGGAAATATTGAAATATTAAACGGGGAATATAGGGGCGTTTACAATGTTTCAAATTAATTATTAAAATAACATATATGTTTAAATTGTTTTATTTGATAATAGTATTTGTGATTTTAATTCTAGGTTTGTTTGTCGTAGGTTTGTTTCAAAATAATCCGGCAAATGTGTTTTACAGTTTATGTATTATTCCGAAAGATCATTTAAATGAAAATAATCATGAATACCAGAAACTAGGTGATTTATGTGGAACTTATTATAGTAAAAATGATAATAGGACTGTTCAATTTTCGAATGATATCATACTTAAGGATTCAATATATACTGTAAAAGATGACATAAATGAATTAGTGATGTTTTTAAGTGTGAATGGTGTTAGTGGAAGTGATTCTATGAATATTCCTCTTGGAAAAATTAAAGTGAATAAAGATGGAGAGAGTTTGAATGCAAAAAACTTTTTTCCTTTTGAAATTATGTTAGATGAAGAAAAAGTTAATTTTGAATTGTTGTTTAAGTTTCCATTAGTACGTAGTATTGCAGAAAGAAAAATGTATGGATTTTCGGAAAATTACAATTTAACATTTGAAAGAATAAGTAATGAAGAATTTGATCAAAAGCGACAAGATATTTTAGATGAAAAGGACTTGATGGTTCAAATGGAAGAGGAAAAGCAATTACAAAAAGAAAAAGAGGAAAAGATTCAAAATATATTTATAGTTGAATAGTAGTTTTTTTATTCATTTCATAAAGAAATATTGGTAATTTTGAAAAAGTTAAAAACTTAGGAAATATGATAAAAAAAATCTTATTAAGTATAGCAATTATTTTTATAGTATTTATTGGATTTTTTGTTTGGTTTATGTGGGATGTGATTAATGATCCTTTTGGGGTTTGCAGTGCGGATCATTTGCCATGGTTAACTGTTTCATTGGTAAATGAGAATAATGATGAAGTTAAGGTAATTGATGATTTTCGATTAATTGAGTTTATAGAATACAGTCAAAATGTTAGTTTGAAGCATATGTTTGGCAGACGAAATATTGAGGAAATTTCAGTTATAGAATATTTGGATAGAGATAATGCTATTGTTTATTTGTCGGAATCTTTTCGAAATGATTTTAAGTTGAGGGCGGAAGCTCATAATATTGCGGGTGGTGTTGAGTGTGTTGATTGGGATGCAATTGATAGAGTGGATAGAAGGACAAAGATGGAGATGAAAAATGAAAAAGATGAACTGATTTGGCAGGGGGAGGGTCTTGAAGAAATGCAATATCAGTTTTCATCTGGGGACGAGAGTGAAAAATTTGTTTTTAATGTGACAACAGGGCTGATTTTTAAGGAAAGTTTTTATAAGATTGTGACGGTTAATTTTGTGACTGATTCAGAGCTTTCAAGGCTAAAGGAAGAGTTTATTATTAAAAATGAACTATTAACAGCATTTAGAAAATTAAAAGGGGAAATTGAATTATTAAATGATGAGACATCGCTTATGAGACGATTGGTTTTATCAGAAGGAGTTGTACCAACAGAAGAATTTATATTAAAAGAATTTGAAATAAACAGATTAAATCATGAAAAGAATGATTTACTGAAAAAGGCAGAAGATATAGGTATAAAAGATGAGTTAAGATAGTAAATTAATACGAAGATTATATGAAAAAAATTTTGTTAATAATTGTATTAATGATATTTAAGATATTATTAGTTGGATCAGCTTTTTTTGGTGTAATTTATTTGTTTGCAAAATTTATGCAAACAAATTACAGCAGTGTTGATTATTCTGTATGTGTAGTTACAGAGAGTCGTAAATCGTTATGCAGGTACTCTTTTCATTCAAACAATGATATTAGTTTTAGAGATGATATTTTATTACATGGTGATGAATTTTATATTAATGATAAGTTTGATGAGGTTAAATTCAATTTAACTATGGATGCTTTAAGGGGAAGTGATTCTCTTGAAATCAATTTGGATCAGGTAATAGTTGTTTATGATAATCAGAAATATTATGCTGATGAATTTTTCCCTTATAATGTAGCCAAAGATGGTGATAGGGAATTTGAATTTGAATTTCACGTTCAACAAATTAGAAAAAATTTTAATGAAAATTTAAGTGACAATATTGTTGTATATCTTAATTGGTTAAATGATGAAGAATTTACAATAAAGAAGCAGGAGTTGGAGGATGAAAAGCAAGAGCAAGAAGAGTTACAAAAAAAGGAAAATGAGTTAGTGTTTGAAAATGAAATTGGAAATGAAATAATTTATGAAAAACGACCAGAAAAAATAAAATCAAATAAAATGCTTTATTTTCAATTGAATAGTCCATATACTCATCCTATTTACAAAGAGGCTATGGAAAAAGGATGGACAAATGAAGAATTAGCAAGTGAAATTAGAAAATTATACTAAAAATAATATTATGGATAATAAAAATTTGAAAAAAACAACGAGAGGAAGAAGATTTATGTCTTTTATTGTGGATTCTGTTTTGTGGTTTATTGTTGGAGTCGTGATATTTGGTTTGTTTGGTTTAATTCATGAAGATTTGGCAAAAGTTATGTTTGGGGTTTATTTTATTGCTTATGTTGTATTGCAATTTGTGTTAATGTATCGAAGATCTCAGACTTTTGGTAAATTTTTATTGAATATTTACGTGCATGATGAAAAAGAGAAAAAAAGGATGGGTTTTGTTAAGTTGTGGTTATTGCGAGAAACGCTTGGGAAAACTCTTTTACTTAGTGCAATTCCTTTTTTAGGGATACTGTTGTGGCCTATTTATGCTTTGATTGATTCACTTTGTATATTTCGAGATGATTTTAGAACCGCGCATGACATGATTGCAAATAGTATGGTTTATGATCTGCCTGAATCTGCGAAACGTACAAGTTTATTTGATTTCAAAACTTTATAATAATTTAAATAGCTATATGATTAATACAAAGAAGATTTTAGCGATTTTTACGTCAGTTTGTTTGGTGACAACGATGTTTTTTCCAGTTTTTAGTTTTGCTCAGATTGATAATGCGAATACTAAAGAAATTGGTGAAAAACCGACGGTTGAGACAAATTGGTCGGAGATTGATTGGGACAGCAGAATGACTTTGCCGTCTGATCAGGAGGCTTACAATGAGCAAGCGAGGGAACTGGAGAGGGAGATGGATTATGGGGGTGTGAAGACGCTTGTACTCGGTAAATCTCGCATATCTGATGATGATTCGATGGAGGAGATGGAGGTTCCGGAGGAAGTTCGTGTACTTGTGCGTGAATATAGAGATGGATTGGGTATATATGCAAAAAAGAGTGCAAAATCAAAAAAAGTATTAAAATCTCGAATTTCGTATGTTTATCCTCAGGAAGAAAGGGAAGTTATTTCTGATATTAAGGCGATTGACGTTAGTAAAGAGAAACTGCTGAATATTAAACAGGAAAATTTGCATGGAGTGAAGAATATTGACGAGGCGGAGGTTAATGTTGCGATTAAGAGGGTAATTGATGGACCAAAGAGTAAATTTGATCTGTCGAAGTTTACTTTGCCAAAGATAAAAGAGAATGCGGGGAAAGCAATATTTCAGAACAGGGTTGAAGAGAAGGAACTTGGTTTTTGGGGTAAGGTGAAGGCATTTTTTACAATAAAAACAGCTCAGGCGGAGATTGTAACTCCGATAATTGAGTATTACGAGGGAATTGAAGATAATCAGTTGGATTTGCTTCTGTATTATGTTTCTGAGTCGCAAAATGAGGATGGATCGTTTGGGGAATTTGATGAGTACATGACAACTTCGGAAGCTGTTTTGATGTTGTCCTCAATTGGTAGAACAAGCAATGATCAGTATGCTCTAGCGATTGATTATTTGAGAAATGCTGAGGTTGAGAGTATTCGGGACAAGGCTGTTCAGGCGAGAGTTTATGCTGGGATTGGTGAACCGTACACAGCGATACTTGATGAGATCGTAAGTTATAAAAATGAAGACCATGGATATGGACTGTATCCAAATTATAATAGTGATCTAGAGACAACTATGCAGGTAGCGCTCGCGATGTATGTTGGTAATTACTCAATTCAGGGTGATATGCCTTTGGCGTTGTTTCACGTATTAAATAGGATTCCTGAGAATGGAGAGTTGCGATATGAGACGGATTCAAATCCTAGTTATTTTTTAGTTAATAATATTTTGCAACATTTGCAACCGTTTGAAGAGTTGTCGGTAGGGAATGAAGGAGTTAATATTACAGTTCAGAGTCGGATTGATCGATTACTTGGATTTTTGTCTTTTCAGTATGATGATGAGGAAGAGATTATGAGTAATTATAATACTGAAATTGATAATATTTTAACGCTTCTGAGTTGGGAGCGGTTTGATGATAATGTTGTTTATCAGGACGTGTTGAAGCGATCTATTTTTGATAATCAGCATTATGATGGTAGTTTTACTGATGTTCGATCTTCTATATTTGCGCTTCAGTGTTTAGCTACTGTTGATCTGCAAGCATCGAATTTAGTTAGTACTGGAAGTCTGGTGAATGGAACTGGGGCAACTTTTAGTGTAAATATCCATAACGGTGGCTATAAAACTGCGGATGATGCAGTAATATATATTTTTACTGATAATTTTTATTCAAATTTAACTGTTGATTTTGCGCAAAATGGTCTCTCAATATTACCTGGTCAAACAATGGTATTGAGTTTAGCAGTTGATACTACAATTAATTTAATCGGAGAAACTGAAATAAAGATGTATTTCGAAGGGCCAGAAGATATTGATTATAGTGATAATTGGGTATCTGAGAACTTCACATTTGCGTCTGACGGTATTTATCCTGCTTTGCCTTTGTATTTTATGTCTATGGCTTTTCAATCAGATACAAGTTTTGGGATAGTAGCAAAATGGGATAATAAAGATGATCCAAATAGAGATGGTTATATTGTAATGTGGAAAGAAAAAGGAACATCAGCTTGGCAAATGTATGGATTACCAAATTCGGAGGAAGAAGTATCATTGCATGGTGGTTTCAACGAGGGTACAACGTATGAGGTTTCGGTTGGAGCTCTGTATGATAATGGGCAGTTGGTTCGTTTTCATCAGAATTTTACAGAAGTTACTGTTAGTAATGATGAAACGCTAAATACAGGTACTGTTCGGGGATTTGCAACAAATAATGAGGATCAGTCAGTTATGGATGATGAGCCAATTCATTTGCAGGGAGGAATTCCTGTGACAGATGAAAATGGTGATTTCATTATGACTGATGTACCAAATGGTAGTAATTTATCATATGTAACGAGTGCTCAATTTGATAAAATGATCGTAAAGCATACTGTCACTCCTCAGGTTGATAAGTCTGTTTATATTGATCCGATTGTTCGTGTATTTACGAGGTTAGAACCTGATACTGAGGCTCCTATTATTAATTATGTTGAGGTTCGATGGTTAAGCGGTGGTCAGTTGAAAAATCAAAAAACATATGAGTTATATGCTGATGTTGAAGATAATGTATCAGTAATGGATGGTAGTTATTATCTATGGTTACCAGATAGCGAGACTTGGCAGTACATAGGGTCAGTTAATGCTTATCTATCGGGAACTGTGTTGATGGATTGGTATGTTAATTCTGAGTTTCTTGGCGATGGTTACAAGGTTAAATTGGTAGCTTATGATTATCAAGGGAATTATAGTGAAGAGGTGACTGAAACATTTAGCATAACTGATGGAACTCCTCCTACCGTAGAATTATTATCTCCAAATGGTGGTGAAGAGTGGGAGATTGGAAGTGAGCAGACTGTTACGTGGGAAGCATCGGGAGAGCATGCAATTGATAAAATACAATTAATTGCAGATTATAATGGAATAGCTGGTGATTATATTACAAGCAATACAACAAATACAGGTAGTTATACTTGGCAAATACCAGATGGTTCATATAATGCAGGAGATAATGTTGTTGTAAGAATAAAGGCACGAGATGGAGTTAATCAAGAATGGAGCGAAGACGTTTCTGACGAAGCATTCGAGATTATTGATCCTTCACCAAAGCCGGATGATCCATTTGGATATCCTGAACTTCAGGCTGAGTTAGACGGAAATGACATTATTGATGTACTCTATGATTCACAGGGTGTGATGCATTATTATCTTTCTGATACTGACTTTGATTATGGTCCACCAAGAATAAGAGTTGAAAAAATATTACATATTCAGAAAAATCTTGATGGTTCGTGGAGTGATATGGAAACAGTTTATGAAGAAACGTTTATAAATGAAGACGGATCAGCTGATGGACTTGGTCGATTTGCTGAGTATAAGGTTGAGATTGATAGTAATGATGTAGTTCATTTTGTGTGGGAATTGAATTATGATGGCTATTATAGTTATTATAATCAGTTTGATATTGCATATATGAGTTATGATGGAGTAAATACGTCTGAGATTGAGTATTTAGATGATGATACATCAAAAGCTGATTATAGTATACTTTACATTGATAATAGCGATAATGTGTATATAGGTTGGAAAAATGGATTTATATATACTGAGGAAGATGGTCGTAGTGGATGGCCAATAATGAATGTTGTTAAAAAAGATAATCAAGGTAATTTTGTTTATCATGATCTAATTGGGGAAAGTATTTATTCGGGTGCGTTTACTCTTGCGGTTAAAAATGATCAGCTTCATCTTGCTTTTCATAGCGTGCCTGCAACTTTGTATCATTCTTATAAGGAAAATGATATTTGGCAAGGTTGGGAAATACATGAAATAGGTTTGTATCAATATTTTGATATGGAATTTGATGCGTTAGGTAATTTGCATTTTGTATTTGATAATTATTATCCAATAGGAGATGGTGATTCAAGAAATCGAGTGATGTATCGTAAATTTGACGGTCAGTCATGGCTTGAACCTGTGGAAATTTCAGACACTATAGGGTATGGACCTTCAAGTAACAATCCAAAAATTATGATTGATGCAAATAATAATCCTCATGTTGTTTATCTAAAAGGTGAGGGTGGTATAAGTGAAGTTAAATGGACTACTGTTGGACCTGGTGGTAATTGGATAAAACCACAAACTATTAATTCAGTTAGTCATAATGTTTCTGATAAGTCATATCGTGGTGTTATTTCTCCTACAAATCAATTGGAAGTGTTTTATGAAACTTTTTATGCTCGTAGTGAACAGTATTTCATGAATACCGCTGATCTGAATAGTAACTATCTCGGATTATGTGAAGTGCCAGTGCAGGGTGACTGGGTGATTACGAATAGTTGTACTCTGACTGAGTCTGTGGATATGGCGGGGTCAGTTGAGGTGAGGGATGATTCGGTTCTGACGATTGTTGATTCGGTTTATCTGGGGATTGATCTGGATAGTAATAATTTGACAGTGAGGGATGGTTCGGGTGTGCTGATAAAGAGTGGAGCGAAACTATATAATTCAAATAATTAAAAAATAGGGAATAGGGAATAGAAATTAGTAAATAGGAAAGATTTTTTCCCGATTACTAATTACTAATCCCTAATTACTAATCAAAGATATGAAAAAAATAATTATTGTATCAATTGCGGTCGTGTTTATCGCTGGGATAATGTACGTTAATCCAGTGTCAGCGATTGGTGGTTGGCTTAGTAGTGGTGATGATATTTATTATAACGGTGGTAATGTGGGGATTGGGACGGATAGTCCTAGCTCAACATTGACTGTTAGTCCTGCAACTGGAATGGCGACGATTGATCTTGTTCCACAGAGTGTGAATCAGGGTTCTATGATTGGGCTTGGTTCGACTTCGGCTACGGCAGAGAAGTCAGCGTCTGTGAATTTCTTGGAAAACACCGTTATTAAGTGGTCAACTTATTATAGTGCTATTGGAGATTTCTTTGGGATCGGTCGAGGGACTGATAGTTATGATGATCCTGTTCTGGCAATTTCTGAGAGTAATGGAGGAGTTGGTGTTAATGATGAGGCTCCTGATTTTAGTCTTGAGGTAAGCGATTCTGTTTCGAAAGGATATTTTGGTGTATCGACTGAGAGGAATGCTGATGGGGATGTGCTGATAATTAATGATCAGGGGAATGTTGGTATTGGAACTACAACTCCAACTGAAAAATTGGATGTGAATGGAAACATAGTGGTTGATACTACTAGTGATATTTGCATTAATGGTGGTAAATGTTTGAGCTCAGTAATTGACGGATCTAGTTCTCTTGATAATATCTCGGTTTCACCAGTTGGTGGTTTGGCTTGGGTGGATATCAAGGCTCAAGGAGTAAATAGTGCGGCAAATTTATCTTTGAACTCTACCGATGCGGACGCGGAGCAGGCTGCCTATATTGATTATAGTGAAAGTAGTGTGTCAAAGTGGTCAATCTATTACAATGCACTTCTAGATTTTATTGGTTTTAATAGGGCAGGTGATGCGCTTGATAGTCCAGTTTTTGCTATCACTGATGATGATGGAGCAGTTGGAATATATGACGGTGATGCTGATTATACTCTTGAAGTCGCAAAAAGCATTAATAAAGGATATTTGGGAATTTCTTCTGAAAAATATAGTGATGGAGACGTATTTGTGGTAAACCCAGATGGTAATGTTGGTATTAATAAGGCTAACCCAACTGAAAAGTTGGAAGTTGGTGGTAATATTAAGGTCGGTGCGGATAATGATATTTGTATTGAAGGTGGTAACTGTTTGAGTAATGTACTTGATACAAGTTCATCACTGGACAGTCTGTCAATTGCTCCAGAAGAAGGACTGGCTATATTAAAAATTATTCCGCAGGCGGATAATGTTGCTGGAGAGATTCGACTTCATAGTACTGACGCGAATGCAGAGAAATCTGGAGCGATTAATTTCACAGAGAGTAATCAACCTAGATGGTCAATGTATTATAGTGCTATTGGTGACTTCCTTGGCTTTGGTGGAGGACAGAATAGTTATGATCAGCCAAGCATGGCTTTTAATGATACAACTGGTAATGTTGGTATATTTGATACAACTGCCGACTATTCACTTGAGATTGCAAAGAGTTCTGGGCAGGGATATTTGGCTGTTTCGTCAGAGGCGAATAATGATGGTGATTTATTTGTAGTGGATAGTAATCAGAATGTAGGAATTAGTAATAATACACCGACTGAGAAATTGGATGTGAATGGGAATGTGAAAATAAGCGGTAACATTGTTTCTGCTGGAGATATCTGTATTGGAAACTGTGAGTAGTGTACTACGAATAACGAATTTGCTACGAATTCTACGAATCACTTGAGATAGTGAGTGGTGAGTAGAAGTGAATCGTAATAAAGATCTTTCCCTTCCGATGACTTCCTCCTACGCTAAAGCTACGGAGGACATGCCGGTCGAGATGACAAAGGGGGGGGGGATAAATTGTAAATAAATAATAATTTAAATAATATGAGAAATAAAAGTCCAATAAGTGTAATAGTCATCATTTGCATGATTGTTGTATTTGGTGGTGGAAGTTGCGTCTATGCTGCTGGCTGGTTGGAAAATGATGACGATACTTATTACAATGACGGTAATGTTGGTATTGGGATCTCTGCGCCAAGGAAGACTTTGGTGATTGGAGATAGTGGTGAGGATACATCGGTTTTGTTAATGAGTGATGAAGCTTCAGTCCTTAATATGGATGCGACTCACAGTGGTGGTGGAACTACAAACTCGATCATGTTCAAAGATAATCAGTATACAAAGGCAACTTGGTATTATTCAACAGCTGGGAATTTCATGGGATATAGAAATGTATTTCAGAACCAGTGGAATGCGCCAATTTTGATTCTAACTGATAGTGGAAGAGTTGGTGTTAATGATAGTAATGCTGATTTTCGCTTTGAGGTTGCTGGAAACCGTGGATTTGGTTATCTAGCATTTTCTACTGATAAAAGTAATGATGGAGATATACTGCTTATTGATATAATGGGAGATGTTAGTATTAATGATAATGTGCCGACTGGAGATAAGCTGAAGGTAAAGGGTAACATTGTAGTTTCAGAAGGTTCTGATATTTGTATAAAGAATGGTCAGTGTTTATCAAATGCGCTTACAGCAAGTGATACTTTTGGGAATTTGAGAGTATCGCCTGTTACTGGTGATGCAACTATTTCTGTTTCGCCAAGTGAGCTGGGTAATAGTGCCTTTGTAACTCTTGATGCTAGTCATCCTGGTGGGGGAACAACTAATTCTGTTAATTTTAAGCAGGGGTATACGAAGTGGATGATGTATTATTCAACTGCTGGGAATTTTTTAGCATTTAGAACTCCTTCTATGGCGTGGGGTGATCCTGCGTTTGCATTAAACGACGCCTCTGGTGCTATTGGAATAAATGATTCAAGTCCTGAGTATGCTCTTGAGATTGCTGATCCGATTGTTGGAAATGGGTATTTTGCATTATCATCTGGAGCAGAGAATGATGGTGACATTATTAAAATAAATGAGGATAGTAATTTTGGAATTAATAATCCGAATCCAACAGCTACACTGGACGTGATTGGGAATATTAAAGTCGCAACAGGTCAAGATGTTTGTATAGCAAATGGAAACTGTTTATCTAGTGCTGTAATTAACGTTATAAGCGAGGGTATTATTACAATTGATGATGAGATAGAGATTAGCTCAAACGCGAGTTCAGTTCTTGAGATGGATGCTACTCATCCTAGTGGAGGAACAACAGGAATGTTTGCCTTTATTGATCCAGAGAGAACAAAATGGAGAATGTATTACTCTACTGGTGGTAATTTCCTTGGATTTAGATATTTAGATAGAGCTTGGAATGATCCTAATTTGACAATTAATGATTCGAAGCGAGTTGGTGTGAATGAGACGTCGCCTGATTTCATGAATGAAATTGTTGGGGATTTTGGAATAAGTTACGAGAGTGATGGTGACGTTATGGTTGTAAATGGTAATGGTGTGGGAATGGGAATAAGTGAGCCGGCTGAGAAGTTGGAAGTTGATGGGAATATGAAGGTTAGTGGGAATATTAGTGTGGGATGTATTGGGGCGTGTGAATAGGGGGGCGAATGATACTAATAATGCTAATGATACTAATATAATACTAATAATCGCAATATATAAAGAATCGTCTGGAAGGGCGGTTTTTTTTTGTATGAAAAAACATCGGAGGTGTCCGATGTTTGGGAGCTAGTTAGGTTGAGGGAGGAGCGTTTAGGAACATGAGGGCGAGAATGAAGCTGAGTAGATAGCCGTTGATTAGTAGGAGACTGATTACTAGGTACCTGTTTTTTATTCTGATAAATCTGAGGGTGGTTGGGATTACGATTACTGAAAGAAATCCGACAAGCATGAGTAATTTTATGTAGTTTTGAGACCATGCTAGGATTGTTTGTCCGGCATTTGTGCCAGCGATGAAAGTTATGTTTGTGAAGATAACGAGGATGAAAATGAGAATTTGCAACCAGGAATTGTCTTTGAATTTTTTGTTCATTGTAGTTGCCTTTCTGACTGGTTGTACTTCTTATTGTATTATCATATAATAAATTGAATGAACTGTCAATGATGGGGAAGTTGATTTATTTGTCTAAATTTTGTATAATTTGTTTGTAATATGACTTCAAAGAGTGTGAGCAAAAATACAACATATTTGACAATGTCTTTTATTGGACAGAAGATTTTGGCATTTTTTTATTTTGTGATGGTGGCGAGGTTTATTGGGGTTGAGGATCTTGGAAAATATACTTTTGCGCTTGGATTTACAACAATGTTTGCTGTTTTTGTTGACCTTGGGTTGACGCAGGCTCTGATTAGAGAGGTTTCGAAGTTAAAAGAGAAGACGGCAAAGTATCTGTCATCAATTTTTGCAATAAAGTTGATCTTTTCGGTTGGAATATATTTGGCGGTGGTGATACTTGTGAATGTGATGAATTATGAGTTAATTACAAGACAACTTGTTTATCTGTCGGGATTGATAATGGTGATTGATTCATTTACATTGACACTCTGGGGAGTTTTTCGTGGAAATCGGAATTTGAAGTATGAGGCGATCAGTGTGGTTATAAATCAGGTGATTATTCTTGGTGTTGGATTGCCTATACTGTATTTGCATTTGCCTTTGTATTATTTGATGGCACCGTTTCTGATTGGAAGTTTATTTAATTTGGTGTTTGCGTTAGGTAGTAACATTAAAATATTGAAAACTAAAATATTGTTTAAATTTGATAAGCGAGCGCTTAAGGTTTTGTTTGTAATAGCTATTCCGTTTGCGCTTATTGCGATCTTTAGTCGAATATATGGGTATATTGATACTGTGATGTTGTCGAAGCTTATTGGGGACAAGGCGGTTGGATGGTACAGTGTTGCGATGAAGATTCCGTTTGCTTTGCAGTTTATTCCAGCGGCGCTTAGTGCGGCGATATTTCCGGCGTTTAGTTATTTGTATAGTAATGATAAGTCTCAGCTTAAGAAAACTTTTGATCGGGGAATGAAGTTTTTGGCTATAATTGTTTTACCGATCTCTTTTGGGGTAGCGTCACTGGCAAAGCCAATTATTTTAACTATCTATGGAACTGATTATCTACCATCTGTAGCACCGTTGATGATTTTGATGGCTGGGTTGTTTTTTGTGTTTATGAATTTTCCACTTGGGTCGCTTCTCAATGGATGTAATCGACAGGTTACAAATGTTAAGTTAGTGGGAAGTACAATGATATTTAATATTGTTTTGAATATATTCTTAATTCCACTATATAGTTTTTCTGGAGCTGCTGTAGCGTTTTTTATTAGTCATGGATTTTTATTTTTAAGTTCTTGTATAGTGGCTAGAAAAATCATTCCGTATAGTAAGAGGTTGCTAATAACCGTGATTATTAAAACTGCTATTTCGGCGTTTATAATGGGGGCAATTTTGTGGGTGCTAAAAGATGACATTAGTTTTATAATTTTAATTCCTATTGGGGCTATAATTTATTTCTGTGTTTTGTTTATTATAAAAGGAGTAACAGTTAAGGATGTGAAATTGTTGACTGGTCTCATATTAAAGCGTAAGGTTAAAGAGTAGTAAATTTTATGAAGAGAACTTTACTTGTGACAATAGATTTTCCACCTTCAATAGGTGGAGTTGCTAATTATTGGTCAAATTTGGCGCGACATATGCCGGCAAATGATTTTGTTGTACTGGCGAATGATATGGAGAATACGATTGATTTTGATATGAAACAGAGCTATCTGATTTATCGGAAGAATTTGATCTCAAAGAATAGATGGATTTGGCCAAAATGGGTGAATTTGTTGTATCATACTTATAAAATTATAAAGCAGGAAAATATTGAGAATGTAATTGTGACGCATGTTTTGCCGTGTGGGACTGTTGCTTATTTGCTTAAAAAGATATTAAAAATTGATTATTTTGTTTCACTTCATGGGCTTGATATATCAAATGCAGCTAAGACGGCTAAGAAACGAAAGTTGGCGAAAAAAGTTTTGCGAGGTGCAAAGGCAATTATTGTTAATAGTCAGTTTACGGCTGATCTATTAAAAAGAAAATTGGGGTGTATAAAGTGTAGTGTAAATGTAAATATAATTCATCCGTGTCCGAATATTGTTTACAGGAAGATAGATGAGGAGAAGTTGGATAGTTTTGTGAAAGATTCAAATCTTTCTGGGAAGCGAATGATTTTGACTGTTTCGAGGTTGATAGAAAGAAAGGGGCATGATATGGTCTTGCACGCTATGCAGAAAGTTATTAATCGGTTTCCTGATTTGGTTTATGCGATTGTTGGTAAGGGGCCTCAAGAAAAGAAGTTAAAAGAGTTGACTAGTAGTCTAAATTTGAAAAATAATGTGAAGTTCTTCTCAGATATTCAGGATAATGAGTTACCGTATTTCTATAAAGCGTCGGATCTGTTCATAATGCCGACTCGTGAGCTTGAGGATGGAGATATTGAGGGGTTTGGGATTGTTTATCTCGAAGCGAATAGTTTTGGGAAGCCGGTAATTGCAGGTTCAGCTGGTGGAGCTGTTGAGGCGGTTGTTCATAATAGTACGGGACTTGTTGTAGGGCCTGAGAATGTGAATGAGATTGCGCAGGGGATTATTTCGTTATTGACTAATAAGGATAGAGCGTATCGGATGGGGGATCAAGGGATAAGACGGGTTGAGGATGGGTTTACTTGGGATAGGCAGGGGGGGAAGCTGGAGAAGCTTTTGGGGTGAGGGAAAAATGTGAAAATGCCTTTCGACAAACTCAAGGTCTAACGACAAAAATGAAAAAATGCGAAAATTAGTGAAAGTTAAAGTGAAAGATCCTACTACGCTGATAACAGCTTCGAAGGACAGGTAAAAAATAACCTTCGGTTCGTACCTCTCTCAGGTTCTGGGAAAAGATACAGTTTAAAGTTAAAAGGATAAGTTAAAGTTAAAATTATTAGTTTTGAAAAATGTTGCTAACCCCTTTAGGGGTTTTTGTTAATATATAGAATATTAGCGTCGTGGTTTTGAACCCGACGTGTCCTCGAAGAGGGTTTGTTGGGAGCGGACTGGTTAATTAGAATGAGATTCCGGGTCGGAGCCCGGAATGACAATTGGGAAAGAAAAATTGTTAAAAGGGTGTGAAATTTGCTATAATAAAGGCAGATTTTTTTTATGGAAATAATTTTGTTTCTGACAATTTTTGTGTTGACTTATGTGGCGATTATATTTCGGCCTTTTAGGGTTCGGGAGAGTTTTTATGCTGTTTTTGGGGTGTTGCTTATGATTTGTGTTGGGATATTTGATCTGGGGGAGGCGTTTCATTCAATTTATCGGTTTGACATTGTTGAGCCGTATACGATTATTATCTTTTTTACAGCTTTTGCGGTATTGTCTACTGGGCTTGATCAGTTGGGATTTTTTGAATATCTGTCTTTGCGGGCGATACGGTTGGCGAAGCATGATGGGGTGAAGTTGTATAAGTACTTGTTTATTTTGAGTGCTGTTACTAGTTATGTTGCGGCAAATGATATTGTTATTTTGACATTGACTCCTTTTATATTGTATTTTGCTAAGTATGCAAAAATAAATGTGAGAGGTTATTTGATTACGATGTTCATTGTGGCGAATACTGCGTCGATTGGTCAGATTACTTCAAATCCAACTAATTTTATTGTGGCGATGAGTTATAACATTGGATTTTTGAAGAATATGTTGATAATGATCTTGCCGACGCTGGCTGGATTGACGACTGTTTATTTTATATTGAAAAAAGTGTTTTATTGTGAGTTTAATATAAAGTTTAAGGCAGTAGCAAAGGATCCGGAGAAAGTTATTAAAAATAAGTTTCAAACAAGAGTTTTTTATACAATGTTATTCTTTCTGATGTTCTTTTTTGCGATTGCGCCACTGCTGGATTTGGAGTTATGGATAATTGCGGTTGTTGGAACGATTTTGGCGCTTGTTATTTCGAGGATAAATATTAAAAAGTTGATGGAGAAGATGCCGTGGAATGTGATACTGCTGGTAACTACTTTTTTCGTCTTGATTTCAGGGTTTATTCATACTGGTTTGTTTGATCAGTTGGCGGTGTATTTAAGTAATATAGAGATTGCTCAGTCATGGACTGACTTTGCTGTTTTGAGCTTTATTGTAACTGTTTTGAGTGGATTATTTAACAATATTCCCGTTACAACGCTACTGACTTCATTATCATTTCATTTGCAGAGTGTGAATCAGTCACTTGTGTCGTACGCTCTGATTATAGGGTCTAATGTAGGGGCAAATTTGACGATTTTAGGCTCTTTGGCGGGAATCATGTGGTTTCATCTTATAAAGCAGAAAAAGTACCAAATACGGCTTTGGGAGTTTACAAAATATGGTATTTTAGTTACTATACCGTTTGTGATCGTTGTGACGATAATTATATATATTGAGATTGTTTATTTGGGGTTATAAATAATAGGGCTAAATAGGGCTAAACAAGGCTTAATCACATGATGAAGAGGCTAAATAAAATATGAAATTAGATAGATTAAAAGAAATAACAGATAAATATAAGCCTTTCTATTACAAGGAAGTTTTGAAGGCTGTGTTTTTTAATTTGAATGAAAGTTTTGATGAGATGACTGTGTTGTCAAAGGATCTGAGAGAGGAGTTGAAGACGGACTGTTCGGTTGATATTGTTTCGGAGTTATTTAATTCAAGTGATGGTAAGACGAGTAAGGCGCTTATTAGTTTTAATGATAAGTTGTCGATTGAGACTGTTTTGATGGCGCATGAGAAACATAATACGGTTTGTGTGTCGACTCAGATTGGTTGTGCGCTTGGGTGCGCATTTTGTGCGACTGGGAAGATGGGGTTGAAGAGGGATCTGACTGCTTTTGAGATAGTTGAGCAGGTGATCTTCTGGCAGAGAGAGCTTAAAAAACGAAATAAGAAAGTTGATAATATTGTTTTCATGGGGATGGGAGAGCCGTTTCTGAATTATGAAAATGTGATTTCTGCAATTGAGATGATAAAGGGAATTTGCAAGATTGGAGCAAGGCACATCTCTGTGTCAACGGTTGGGGTTATTGATAAGATATTATTATTTGCTCAGGATGAGCCTCAAGTTAATTTGGCTATTTCTTTGCATGCTTCAAATGATGCTGTTCGTTCGCAAATGATTCCGGCGAATAAAAAGTGGGGTTTGCATGGAATTCTTGAAGCTGTTGATGAATATATTTATAAAACGAATCGGCAGGTTATGTTTGAGTATCTTATGATTGAGGGAGTAAATGATTCAGCGGATCAGGCGCATGATCTTGTGAAATTAATGAAGAGTAATCGGTTGTATGTTGTTAATTTGATAAAGTATAATCAGACGGGTAGTTATAATTCGTCGAGTAGGGATAGGATGGATGAATTTAGGGAGATACTTGAGAAAAATAGGGTTAAGATTACGCAGAGGTACAGTTTTGGGCAGGATATTAAGGCGGCGTGTGGGCAGTTGGTTGGAAATAAGAAATTGGAAATTAGAGTTCTTTCTAGCGGGCTTTAGCCTGCGTCTTGTTTGAAATTTATTTTGCAAACTTATTTGAGTGGGATAAATGAATTTTTCTTTTATTTTGAACTGTCAATTTGATTTCCGGACTAACCTACTTCGCTCTATGAGCTTCGAAGGTCAGGATGTCCGGGTGAAGGGGAAAAATTAAAAAATGATAAAAAATAAAAAAAGTATGAAAAAAATTGTGATATCTTTGGGGGGATCTTTGTTTGCTAAAGAGGAGATGGATCTTGGTTATTTGAAAAAATTTAGGGAGTTGATTGTTGAAAATAGTAAGAAGTATAAGTTTTATATTGTGACGGGTGGGGGGAATATGTGTAGAATTTATCAGGGGTATGCTAAAAAGTTGAGTAAGGCTAGTTCTGATGATTTGGATTGGATTGGGATTGCTGTGACGAGGACTAATGCGATGGTTTTTAAGTCTATGTTTGGTAAGTTGGCGGATAGTGAAATCTTTTTGACACCGAGTGAGGCTGCGAAGTCGAAGGCAAGGGTTGTTGTTGGTGGTGGGTGGAAGCCTGGTTGGTCAACTGATTATGTGGCGGTTGAGATTGCGAAATTAGTGAAGGCTGACGCGGTTATTAATTTATCAAACATTGATTATATATGTGATAAGGATCCAAATAGATATAAGGATGCAAAACCGTACAAGGAGATGACTTGGGGGGATTTGAAGGCTCTCGTGGGTAGTAAATGGATACCTGGGCTTAATATGCCGTTTGATCCGATAGCTTGCAAGTTGGCGGAGAAGGAAGGATTGACGGTAGTTATTTTAAATGGTAAAAAGTTAAAGAATATTAGCAAGTTCTTTTCCAATCAGCAGTTTTTAGGAACAACCGTGGAGGGAAAGTAAAATGCGAGTGTTGAAAATTAGAGCAAAGAGGATCCGAGTTTATCAGACTGGTTTTCTTCATGATAAGGATTTGGGAAAGTGGGATTTTTCTGTTGCAAAGGCAATGGCAAAAATGCATGGAATGAATCGAAACATGAACATTGGGGATGAAATAATATTGGATAAATTGAGGGAGTTGATGATTAGACAGATAAGAGAGGACAAGCAAGATGAGATGACGCTTTCTAGTCTGTTTACTCGTTTGTCTCAATCAATGAGAACTCCAAAAGATATTTTCATCGGGCGTTTTGGTTTGAGTAATCGCGGTGATTTCCATAAAATCTGTGCGATTGCTGGAGTTCCAAATTTTATCAAGAAGTAAGACTCCGTATATATTATTGTGCGGTTTTTTTTATTGACAGCTTTAGCGACAAGCCCCAATGTTCAAGCATTGGGGAAGGATAGCGTCGGTAATCTTGAGAAAAAGCAAGAGATATAGTAAGTTAAGGAGTATATGGTTATAAGAAAAACAAGCCATGCTA
>Ga0233437_1000699_pt1 | contig 72010 bp, 50 predicted proteins | sample SI_122_August201_FD_182714 | JGI IMG/M metagenome (GOLD analysis project Ga0233437, IMG submission 182714) | Seawater microbial communities from Saanich Inlet, British Columbia, Canada - SI_122_August2016_200_MG | ecosystem: Environmental > Aquatic > Marine > Inlet | place: Canada: British... | reverse complement strand
AGGCCTCCTCATACAAGTGCACCCGATAGTTGAGCCCTGGAATATCCGTAATGGCTCCAAAGCCGCTTTCCATGACCGCTTTCACCTGGTCCATGCCTATCGTAACCGGTCTTGTTGGATCTTCCCGGTGAAAAATATCTTGCAGCCATTTTGCCCGTTTCACGCCAATACTTCCAAATTGATCCGGCACCTCATTTCCAGAGCTCCACATCACAATACATGGATGATTCCGTGTGGCGTGAACTAAATTCACTACATCTTTCTCTGCATCTGTTTCAAAAAAACGATGATACCCATTATCTACTTTTGGCTTGGCCCACTCATCAAAACTCTCCGCTAAAAACATAAAACCTAGCTCGTCACACAGGTCCAATTGTTCCATGGACGGCATGTTGTGTGCACTTCGAATCGCATCACAGCCCATATCTTTGAGAATGATGAGCTGCCGGCGCAAAGCCGCTTTATTCACAGCAGCCCCCAGTGGACCCAAATCATGATGAAGACAAACTCCCTTGAATTTTCGAGATTCACCATTCAAGCTAAATCCAGTATCACGCTGGTAATCGATGGTCCGTATCCCAAAACGAGTTTCTTCCCGATCTACCAACTCAGCTCCATGATACAGCTCAGTAATGGCCGTATACAAATGGGGATGTTCTGGACTCCACAATTGAGGATAAGGTACCTGAATGTTTTGCTCAAACTCCCCGTCAAAGGAAATCGAATTATGAAAGGAGGTGACTGTATGACCCGATGGATCGATAATCGTGTAAGTGGCCTTCAGTTTCTCCCCCACCGTTAGGGTTTTGATTTTGACCAGGGCTGTATTTTCATTGACCTTGGGGGTGGTCAAAAAAGTTCCCCAAATTTTGATGTGCTCCGGATTTTTAATAATCAGCTGAACCTTGCGGAATAAACCTGCTCCAGGATACCATCGCGATGATTTCTCCACATTGCGCAAATGAACTGCAAGAAGATTCTGGCCATCGGGCTTGATCGCATCGGTGATATCGAAATAAAAATAACTGTAGCCGTAATTCCACTCCCCAACTTTTTCTCCATTGACATAAACCTTGGGCTCACTCATGGCTCCTTCAAAGAGGAGAAATACCCTTTGACCACTTTGATAATTTGGGATTTCAAAATGATTTCGATACCAAGCTTGTCCAATGTGTGGTAGAGCTCCTGTCCTCCCCGTTTTCTCGGTTGCCACCTCTTCCCCATTCTGGGTAATGGCGACCAACTGCTTATCTACTTCTTTATCAAACGGACCTTTAATGGCCCAGTCATGGGGCACTATCACATGCTCCCAAGATTGGTCATTAAATCCTATTTGGGAGGCTTCTTGCTGTGCCCCTTTTGCAAATTTCCAGTTGTTTTTGAGTTGGATCACCTGCTGAGCTGATAAATTGGAAACGAATAACAACAAACAAGGAAGCAGAAATGTGATTCTTATTGTTTTCATGGTCTTGCTGTTATAGTTAGTCCTTGTTAATCTGAAGATTCGCTAGGTCCCTTATGGAGATTACACGTCGGTCATTGGAACGCTGCTGCGTTTGTTCTCCGGAATAGATGATGGTCCCAGCTGATTGTCCGGTTAGCTTTTCCCAATAGTTTAGTCCTTTGAAGAACGATGAATTAATGGTCTGCCCCGATTTTATTTCTAAAGGATGCAGCCTGGTCCCAAAATCCATCAGAATATCAATTTCATGTCCAGTATTGTCCCTCCAAAAAAACAGATTTTTAGGCAAGCCTTCATTAAACCGTTCCTTTGCCAATTCTGAAACGACAAAACTCTCGAAAATACTTCCATACAGGGGATGAGTCCGAAGTTGCAAGGGACTTTGAATACCCAGAAGGGCACAAACCAGGCCGGTGTCATAAAAATATAATTTAGGCGTCTTCACCAACCTTTTATTGAAATTTCTATGGTGCGGTTGCAACCTAAATAGAACAAAACTTTGTTCAAGAATTGACAACCAAGATGAAATGGTCTTCCCATCCACACCGATCTCCACAGACAAACTTTGTTTATTCAATAACTGTCCCGTTCTTCCGGCACATAGTCTTATAAAAAGTTCAAAATCATTCAGATTGGTGACATTAGTTAGCTGCCGGACATCTCGCTCAACATAGGTCCTTATATAGTTTTGAAACCATTTTGCAGGGTTAATATTTTGATCCAAAACGGGAGGGTATGAACCTTCCCAAATTCTTTCATGAATCAATTTTGTTTTATCCAAGGCCCATTCCTCTAAACTAAATGGAAGCAAGTATAAATAAGCCAATCGGCCCGCTAAGCTTTGCGAAATATTTTCTTGTAGCTGAAAATTGTTGGAGCCGGTAAGAATAAACTGCCCTACATCAGTTTTACTATCTAAAATCTCCTGCAAATAAGAGAACAAGTCTGGAACTCGCTGAACTTCATCCAATATAGCGCCATTCGGATAATTAGCGAGAAAGCCTCTAGGGTCCTCAAGGGCAAATCGCCTCACATCCGGATTCTCCAAATTCACATAATCTTTATTTGGAAAAGACATTCTAGCCAAAGTTGTTTTCCCAGCCTGTCTGGGCCCAACAATAGCCACAGCTTTGAATTGATGGGCAAGTTTGAGCAATTCCCTCTCTGAAGTTCGACGAATCATACCACTAATTTACAATATCGGAATCTAATTCCAAAACTGTAAGGAGTTTTTCTATTATATCTTCAATCCCATCTTCATCAGGATCCCTGAATTAAGATCTCCGTTGTTATAGGGTTGGGTATATAATTTAAACCCGATAAGAAATCGATCAGTGACTTGGACTGAGTTTTCTATAATAATGGAGAACCCAGAGGAGGTTCTGTTACTGAATATATAATCATCCACGTACTCATCCCCAACCAATTCCATTCCGGACATATACGCATCAGATACTCGATACAAACTGTACCCGCCTCCAATTCTAAAATCAATTCGTTTGTGACTACCTAGCGGAGAAAGAAAGAGGTTAAAATTCCCTTGCGCAAAAGAGGCAGTCTCACTCACCCCAACGTTGCTTCTGCCCATGGTAAAGGAGGGAGCCAGAGTAAAATATTTACCCAAATGATAATTCAGTTCATTTTCAACATTGAAAGTAACCATATCACCAGAACCCAACAGTGTTAGTCCTGTTCCTAGTCGTAGATCAATCCAATGATTTTTAGGTTGTCCAATGAGTTGGGTGGAAATCAAAAGTACAAAGAAGAAAAAGCCTATTTTCTTGGTCATGATGGTCGTAATTTAATGAGGTTCTATGGTCTTTGTTCACTTACATTCGATCATAAATGAATCTAGGCAGTATTAACAATAGTCGTGCCATCACCCCCCATCTTTTAGAAACGTAGGCTACCTTTTTCTTTTTTCGAATGGCGTGCCAAATCTGTTTCGCCACCTTTTCTGGGGGCATCACCCAAAATAGTCCTTCACCTTTGGCCATGGCTGTATCCACCAAACCAGGTCGGATATCGGTGATGGAGATTGCTTTCTGTTTCTGTTTGGCCCGGACTCTCAAACCTTCCAAATAATTAATCTGATAAGCTTTGCTGGCATTATAGGCCGGTGCTGCTTTCCCGCCTCGGAGTCCACCAATGGAAGAAATAGCCGCAAAGTGCCCAAACCCTTGTTCCTCAAATTTTTTAATACTCCAATCGGCAACCTGTGTAAAGCCTATTACATTGGTATTTAGGGTTGGCTTTTCCAGTTCAAAATCCAGTTCTTCATTCAATGCAGCCGTTCCGGAACTCAAGACTAAAAGATCTAAGCCCCCCAATTCTGCTACCAAAGTCTCTAAATTGTTAACGAGTGTTCCTTCATTGGTAATATCAAAAACACTAAGTATATAAGAATCTGGACGCTCGCTTTTCAACGCATCTAGTTTCTCTTTACGTCTTCCTGTAATCCCAACCAAGTAACCCTCCTGAGCAAGAATCCCAGCAAGCTCCCGCCCAATTCCAGAACTAGCTCCAACAACAACAGCTTTCTTCATATCATTAGCATTTAATAATTATTATCGATCATTCTGGTCCAATTAAGCTCAAAGAAAGGGGGCAGAAAGGTCACTCGTTTGGATGGTTTCAAATGACTTAGTTTGATTTCATGCAATTTCCTACTTTTATCAAGTAAAATGAAACAAGCATGCAACCAACTCGTTAAGACGCCCTAGAAGGTTGTGTCGCAGCTGAGCAGCAAAAAACTAAGTAAGCTAAAAAACTACGGACTCAGACTGCGAGTGAGCAGAAGGAATTGAACGGAGTTATCCTGGGATTTATTAATTGATCTTTCTTGATCATTCTCACTGTTTCAATTCCTGAAAGTGTGATCTGGGCAGATTCAAATGACTTAAAGCCCAGCATATTCTTTGTTCGCCACTTGATAAACCGGTGATCCTGTTCCACTATATTGTTCAAGTATTTACATTGTCTCCATTGGATCCTAGTAGAATTCCTTTTATTGTATGTTCGTATACCTTGCTTGTTTGCACCGCTTTTATCAATGTTGATGATTTCAGGAGTACCATTTTGCTTAATCGCTTTAATCAGGAATAGCTGGGCAGCTCTCTTGTTTCTCCGGTGAGTAAGCAAGAAGTCAATTGTTTTGCCTTGTTTATCTACAGCCCTGTATAGGTAACACCATTTACCTTTAACCTTGATGTAGGTTTCATCCAGTTTCCATCTCATTCCTGGATTCTTTTTTCGTTTCCTGAAATTCATGTCAATCATTGGAGTAAACTTAATTACCCAGCGTTGTATGGTGGCATGATCGACAACCACACCTCTGATTCTGAGAAGTTCTTCGATATCACGATAGCTTAATGAGAACCTTAACTTGAAATATACAGCTTGAAGAATGATAGCTTTAGGAAAGCAGTGACCTTTGAACATAGCTTGATGAGATTTTAGGAAGCAAAGCTAATTTCTTTTATCACAAGCGACAGAACCCTTTTATATCCTGATACCAAACTTTCTGATTCAAAAGAAAATATTTGCCTTTATTCTCCTCTTTATTATAACCGGTCTGCTTTTCATTCTCCTTCAGCGGACATTTATTTATTATGTTTTATACCCCGAAGAAGCAAATTCGCAATTTTTCGCCAGGGATCTTCCCGGATTTATTCTGATCACCTTTATTATCTATGGAATCGCTCTTACCGTAAAGCTCCTGAAATTATGGTTCAAGAAAAATCAGGAGCTAAATGAAATGAACAGGAACAAATTACATATCGAACTAAAATTGAAGGAAGCAGAATTGAGTTTGTTAAAGGCCCAGCTACACCCACATTTCCTGTTCAATACCCTGAATAATTTATACGGCCTGACGCTTGAAAAATCGGATCAGGCTCCGGCAATAGTTCTGCGTATTTCTGATATGTTAAATTATATGCTCCATGAAAGCAACCAGACCACCGTTCCCATGGCCAAAGAAATTAAATATTTGCGGGATTATTTGGATTTGGAAAAATTGCGATTTGGGGAGGAATTAAAGCTTGATTTCAAAGAGGAAGGAAATTATGCTGATTTTGAGATTGCACCACTGATCCTTATCCCCTTTGTGGAGAATGCTTTTAAACATGGCGCCCGTGTACAAACAGAGGGAGCAGAAATTTCTGTTCAAATTAAAGCAGATTCAGAACTTTTCATATTACGAGTGGAGAACTCTGTAGAGCTTGATCCCAGACAAAAAGATAATGAAAAATCAGGAGGATTGGGATTAGCCAACGTGAAGAAAAGGCTTGAACTCTTATATAAGGGTAGGTATATACTGGATATTGATAATAAAACAGATACATTCGTTATCAGGCTAGAAATAAGAAAACATGGCGCTTAGTGACAAACATCGTATCATCAGATGCCTGCTGGTTGATGATGAGCCTATAGCCCTAAAGATTATCCGGAATTATCTTGATGGATTTGCTGATGTCGAGATTGTGAAAGAATGCCGGAATGCCATACAAGCTTTTGAGGTTCTGCAGAACACGAAGATTGATTTGGTTTTTCTGGATATTAATATGCCAAAACTTTCCGGTATTGATTTACTGAAATCTATTTCAAATCCTCCCAAAGTCATTATTACAACGGCCCACAGGCAGTATGCCCCTGAAAGTTTTGACCTGGAAGTACTCGACTACCTGCTTAAACCAATTTCCTATGAGCGCTTTCTAAAAGCCATTAACCGATTTTACCGATCGGTGGATTCGGAAGATAATAGAAACCTTGCCTCCCAAAAAGCTCAGGAAGCTGACTTCATTTATCTTAAGGAAGGGAGAAAAGTGCATAAAGTTTTATTAGATGATATTCTGTTTATGGAAAGCATGAAAGAGTACGTTCAGGTGCATTTAAAAGAATCCAATATCAGGCTAAAAGCCCGGCTTAGTGATTTAGAAGAAAGATTGCCATCGCAGGATTTTATACGGATACACAAGTCCTATTTAATCTCCATTTCAAAAATCAAACAATTCGAAGCTAATACAGTCCGCATTAACTCAGTACAATTACCAATAAGCAGAAGTTACAAACAGGAATTCTCTCGCAGAGTTTCTGGATCTGGGATGTAACTCTTTATTAAACTTATTGTACGGGTAATGTGTCAATGGGCAATTGCCAACCAATTCGTTAATGTACTGTCAATGAATTGTTAACGAACTATAAAAACAGCCTGCTGGTCGATTCATCTGCCATGTTGGTACGAAAACATAGGAGGTAATCCTGTTCAGTATAATTAAAATCTAATTACCTATTTATATTCCTTTCTTTATCGTACCAATTAAGAGATATGGGTTTCCATCTACCTCAATTCTATTTAGGATGTTATATAATACCTCTTTAACTTTTGAGTCTAAATCTGGAGATTGCTTTGCTGAATCAGCATATTCATATAAATCAAGTGCTTGATATCTTGCGAAAGCAATTCCATTTGTCTGTATGCTTAAATCAAATTGTGTTGTACTTCCCAAATAGTCATTTACTATGGATTCACCGATCCGAAAGATCTCATGCTTTTTTTGATTATAGAGAAATCTTGTTCTCTTACTATACTCAATTTTTGGAAACCCCTCACGTTGTTGCTCCCAATCAACCTTATTTATGTAGATGAAATAGCCAAGATACCAATTTGGGATAAGTGGTTTAATGCCATAATCTACTTCGTTTTCGTGTACTTTTGGAAAATTAGCCCTGGTTTCTGTCGAAGAAATGATCAGATGTGGTAGAAGTTTGTCATCTTGAATTTTAAATAGCGTATCTCCTCTGGTATACTGAAAAAAAAGCTGATCATCCACTAAGTGAGTTCTGGCATTGGGTGAGTTTTTCGGACCATTTTTTTCAATCTCCCATATTAACTCACCTGAGGTTGTTTGACAAAATACAGGATGAGCTGAGCTTTGACCTGTAAAAGTGATATTTGCACAATACATAAGATTATCCTTAACAACCGGACAATCACGCATTGGTTCAGACCCGGTGTTTGCGTAGTTTAAATATTCATGTTTGCCACTGCTGATGTCCACGCAGAGAACTTTCTCACCTTGGATATATCCCAAGCTGATATATACTTTATTTGCTGGCTCATCAACAAATATCCGTGTATTAAAATCAGAAATTTCCCCTGGGCCTTTACCTCTTTTAGCCAGGGTCTTAACGAACTTCCCCTCAATAGTAAACTGAAGTACTCCAGAACGCATTGTGCAAACAATAATATGTTCTTCTCCAACATAGGCGTTCAGAACTCGTTCGATCAAACTGTTTTCGCTTGCTTCCAATTCAACCAATCGAATATTTTCAAACCAATCTGTAAACAGGATGATCTTCTCTTTTTCAATTTGTTCAACATTGATTTTTGGGATCATTGATCCATTGGCTTCAACCAATTCTATTCCTGGATCAACTGGCCCCTGACAACTTAATAAGGTAAGTGCCATTAACAGCACGATTAGTCTGAAAGTCATATTGCATTTTTTGTATCAGGTTTATAAAACCAAACTCCAGGGGGCAGAGCCTGTTAACCAAAAATAGAAAAATAATACTGCTTATCAAACAATTTATTGTTGTGGCTCTTTCTCTTGGAAGTAGTTGTGGTATATGAAAAAATAAGTTCCTTTGCTGAGAAACTCCCTGAAAATTTTGTTCGCGTTCACAAATCCTATATTATCCCTTTTGATAAAATCGATGTCATTGAAGGAAATCAAATAACAATAGGTGCGGAGAAAATTCCAATAGGGAACTTCTATAAGGCAAATTTTCTTTCGAAGATTCAGGATTCATCAGACAAGTAATAGCGGTTTACCAATCAATACTTTGATCTTGCATTTCACTTGTTATTCAAGGTTTGGCCAATGTGGTTGAAGATAAATGCTACGTGGTTGAATTATTTATGAACTATCAGATCCAATTGGTTCATCACATTGTTTTTTCTGCTATCTGATAATTTGGATTCTTTTCAATACAGGCTTGTTATACTGTGTCATTAAGCGCACTACATAAATTCCTGCAGCCAAAGCATTTCCCGTTTGGTCACTTTTATTCAATTTGAATGAAGTTGTTCCGTGCGATAATTTTCCTGAATATACCTTTTTAATAATCTTACCATGTAAATCCAGTAAGTCAATGTTGGTGAAAGTATTTTTTGGAATAAACACTGAGATCTCCATGGATTCTTCCATTGGATTTGGGAAACAATCTATGGATGTTTTGACTTCGTGCTCTATTAGACTGATTGAGCTGGTTGCAGAATCAAGTATCCCTTGACTCAGATTATAGTAACTGCCTCCTCCGCTCGTTTCAAGTTTTACTGCTCTTACCATGTAAGTATAGGCCTCATTATCACCGACGTAATCATTGTATTCAGTCTGGGTTATAATGCTGCTATTCAATCTTATAAATTTGCCCATTAATGAATCAGCTCTGTAAACATGATAGCCCACAATATCATCTTCAGAAGGTAACCAGTCTAAATGAATCGTATGTCCACTCGATCCAGCAATAAGATTACTCGGAGGTTTAACAACATGTAATCGAAGTGAAGGATCACCCATTAGTGCAACATGAATTTGCCGAACTCGATCAGATGGAGCATATAAAGTGCTATTATTCTGACTTAATCTGGTAACATATCCAAGGGTTTCGCCAAGAGCCATATGATGAATATGCCAGGCGGGTGCACCAGCCCAAACCGCGGCTAGCATTGAAGGTTCTGAAGCTAGAGGAGCACGAAGGAAATTATCTTTGTTATCCCAATCACCGAAATAACTACCATAAAGCATTGTAAAAGTTGAACGGACCATTTTGCTTGCAAAATTACTTGAAGATCCAATACCTCCGCAAGAAGTGTAACTTCCTCCCCCGCAACCCTGAGACCAGCTATAACTAGCATTAACCATCGTGCTGAAATATTCTCCTTCTATAACATTCGAAGAACCAAATAATGATGCAAAATTTCTTAAACCAATTGCACCCACAGCCATCCCAAGCATTTCGCCCAGATTATTACGGACCAATCCTCGTCTGGCGATTTGGATCTTTCCATTTCGATAGTCATGGTTCTTCTTCAGATATCTTCGAGTTAATTCAATTTCACCTTCATGAAATACCGGTAAATTATTCAAATCAACCCTTCCTACCTGCAAGTCAACATCGGATGGTAAATATGTTTGATCAAATTTCCCGTCGCCCGGAGAATTGAAATTTGCCATCCTGATTGCCGATTTATTATAAACGGTTTGATCGGTCCATTCTCCATCCAATTCACCATAATATAGATCTGCCGGATACGCCCCACGATGATCGGTATGTGCACTCATCACATTTCCAGAGTATGGTACTGGCACGTGCCCCAGTAGAAATACTGCTTCAAGATCTGGATATTGATTTTTTAGATCAATGATACTATTCTTTATGTCTAGCACTTTGTCACGTCGATTAACAACCATCGGTCTGACCCTCCAACCATCACAAATCATGTCATTGATTAATCGATTTACCTCTACAGGAAGATTAATTGATATACTCTGCTCAATCACCAGAACAAGAGTACCCCTTTGCTCAATTGCTGGATATTCTATTCCTGCAAAAACGTGCCCATATTTTGCTCCTTCATATGGACCTCCACTGGCAATGACTTCGTTAGATTCAATATCTGTTAAGGTCCAGGTAGTTTCTCCTGCGAAAACATCCAATTGAATATCTATAACAATATCATCTGTAACACCACCAGAACCACCATAAACTGTAAATATTTTTGTTTCCTCCTTCCCAAAAACTCCTCCATTCGTATAAACCCCGTTGTTTCCTTTTATTTCATATTTTCCGAAACCGTGATTACAACAGATACCATCGCTCCAGCTATCTCTAATATGAAATTTTAGACTTTTCTGATTCTCAACTTGAATAATCTGCCTTTGATGAGATGATGTTTTGTAAAAACCATATTCAAATGCCTGACCTGGTTGCACCTGCGAATCAGTAAAACTTGATTCGCTCCCCTCCAAACTTGCAAAGACAGGACCCCACTCTTTTTCGTTTTTAAGTTTTCTGAAAATTATATACTCTTTAGCATAAGGATCCTTCGGCCAACTAAAATATAGTTGAGGCGGACTGCTTCTAACCTCAGCACTTACCTCAACTGCATATTGTTTAACCTGAGCACTACCATTTGCATAAATGACAAATAATACCCCCAGTATAATGAAGCATTTCCTTTTCATTGGATCGAATCTATTATTATCTCAAAATATACTTCAACGCTTTGTCTATTTGCTCTCCAAGATCATCTGGTATCCAATGACCTGTATTTGGTGTAATCACGATAAAATTTGATAATCCTATGCGAGTTAACTCATCTGACATCTCCTTTTGTAATTCAATTCTGGGGTCGAGTTCTGTTGTAAGAATTATTCCTCTCACGCCACGGTCTTTAGCTTTTGCAATATTTTCATCAGAAAAAGCTTCAGGTCTATCAGGACAAAGAGAAATAAATCCTGCAACAGGGAAGGTATTGCGAAGCGTTACTTCCATTGCTGCGATTCCTCCCGAGGAGAATCCACTAATAATAACCTGGTCTTCCAATACTGGGAATGAGTCTCTTACTAAAGTAAATATTGAATCAATTTCCTTAACAGACAGATCCATATCATCGCTCCATGTATAACCTGTTAAGGAAACCATCTGAGATGATTGAATATATACTGATATACAGTTTTCGCTCACTTTGTTACTAGTCCATACATCAGGAAATGCTTTCAAACTCTCTCCAGCACCGTGAAGCCCAATAAATAAAGGATAGGGGATTTCTTTATCGTAGTCCTTAGGTGTTTTTACAATATACTGTGTCTTTGACAACAAGCTTGCTTCATTTTTTTTCGCGATATTTCTTTCTTTGAGATCGGCAAAACCAGGAAAATCCAGGTATGGACTGAAAAGGTCATGAGATAAAGCCAACACATTGTACCAAATTCCTTGTTCGAGACCATAAATCAAGACGCTCAGTCCTTCATCTAATTCATTCAGATGACCTAAAGCTATTGCAAGATTAAAAGTATTGGCTTCCAAATTGTCTGGAAACATCTTGTAACTTTTCCTGAGAATGTTTGCAGCATCTTCAAAACTACCTTGGTTATACAAATCAAGAAAAAGGTTGTGAGCCTCTTTATTGGTTTTAAAAAGAGGTTCACAAGTTGTTTGTCCTACTGATTCATGTGCAGCAATAAAAAAGATCAAAATGGCAACTATGCATATACTCTTCATAATCTGGTGCTTGATTGCTTTAGTTTACTGAACAAAGATTTTTCGGCTTGTAAGCTTATCTCCTGAACTTATACCGATAATGTAGATTCCCCGAGCCAAATTGCATCCATTTTTTAAATTTGGCCAGGACAGTTCAAGATTTCTATCTGGCCCTACTTCAAAATCTTGCTCACGAATAGTATGTCCGTTTAAGGAAACAAAGAATACTTTGGATTTTCCCTGGTTGCAATTCTTAAACCTAAGATTCAGGGCTCCTCCCTGGTCAAATGTGGCAGTAATCGATAGCTCTGAGTCAACTGTAATATCCCTTATACCAGTTGCTGTTGCAGGAATCCTTTCCAGAGAATTGTCTGTATTCATGACTACCACTATTTCTAAGTTCAATGCATCATATAAGAGTCCCCAGGGACCTTGGAGGTCTTCAGCAAATATGTTTGGGATTCCATCCAAACCTGACAAGAATGTATATATACGGTTATCCGGAGTTGAAGACAAATAGTAATTCCCTTTACCATCAGGAACTATATCTCCCCCAGCAGCTATTTGTGTGACATTTTGTATTTGAGCTTCTCCAGTTTCAGTATTAAGTGTTTTAATTGTCACTGTTTCCTCTCCATCCAGAACAATTAATTCACCTTCAAGGTCATCATACCGAACTGCGAAAGGGAAATCAAAATTGGATGAAATCAAATTGAGCTCCTTTGTATCTGGATTGAAAGAGAAAACCTTGCCATCCAATGGGGCAGTGATGTATGCAACACCATCTGGATCAGAAGTGATTGAAGAAAGTAATTGAGTCTCTGAACGAATCCCCTCTAGAATCACACCGCTTTCGAGGTCATATTTATTTAACATAGGTCCAGAGGTAACCCATATAAAACCATCTTTTACAAGAATTCCTTCCTTGTATCCTCCTGAAGCAATACCGTATTTTGGCTCCAGATCATTACAACAGACAATATTCCCATTTTCTGGATTTGAAACGAAGAACTCATCCTGAGCTTTTCCTGGAACAATCCAGGCAGGACCATTTAAAAGGCTTTGAAGATTCAGCTCATTTTCCCACCATGCAAGTGTGTTTGATTGAAAGCCTACAGCAACTATATCTAAATCAATATCATTATCCAGATCAGCGATACTCAGACCAAATCCTGAAGAAATTGTTCCACTGGTGTTTTGCTTGGAAAATCTTTGATTCCCGTCATTGTTATAGAGTGCAATTCGTGTGGAACCTGAACCCACAGCAATAATATCATTGTCTCCATCCATATCTAAATCTGCCATATCAATCCACATAGCACCTGATAGACTAGGCAATGATTGCTTCTCAAAAACTCCCTGACCATCATTTTTGTACCAAGCCTGACCTCCTGTCCAAGCATTAACCATTATATCCTGATCACCATCCAGATCCAGATCACCAATGTTAAGCGTATGAGCTGAGCTAAAAGACTCATCAATAGTAAACATTTCGAAAGCCATGTTCCCATCATTTTGGAACCAATAAACTTCTCCTGGAACTTCATCAGCAACAACTAAATCGAGATCACCGTCACTATCAAAATCAGCTGATGAAATAAAGGGAGATTGATCCATCGTATTTGACACCAAATGTTTGGTAAAGCTTTGAGAACCATTATTCTCCCACCAAGCAACTTCGCTTTTTGTTGATGAGTTGTCCCATCCTGAGCAAAGAACATCCATATCAGAATCCTGATCAAGATCTACCAACTGTACAGTATGTGCTCCAGTAAAATTATTTGTAATAACATGAGTTGTAAATGATTGTGATCCATTATTTTCGTACCATTCTATCCGATTAGCTTCGATCCCAGTTGCAATAACATCAATATCCCCATCACTATCGATGTCTCCTGCTCTAAGCGATCGACCTTTAGGAAGAGTTGCTTTTATTACATGTTTAGTAAACTCAGACAAACCGTTATTTTCCCACCAGGAAACTTCTCCTGCTGGATAGGTAATTGTGAGTATATCTTGCCAGCCGTCACTATTGACATCACTTGTATAGGTGTCAATAGGGCCGTTTGGAGAGGAAATGCTGTGTTTTGAAAAAGTTGTTTGTCCCAGTGAGGCCAAAGAGATCGTAATGGCTCCAATAAGTTGGCAGGATTTAAATAGAGTGTTTTTCATATTAACTTGTATTAGTCTTATCTCAAATGTCATAACTAAGAAGCAATACGAAGAATATTTTATACCACAAGCTGTTGTATCACAACCAACCATAAATTGACCTCCAAAATGCGGATATTGATGAAAAAGCTTGATTCAGAGGTAAGAATGGATTGTTCGTTGAATCCAATATTAGTTAAGCCCAATTTTTTGTAGGTTTATTCACGAAAGTATGAGAAAGAGACATCTGATATTGATTCATTTATTCTTCTGGGTAATGGCTGCTTCCCTAAATTTCTCATTTCTTGTATTTGCCAAAGAAGTGCCAGCTCAGTACTATTTATCTCAGGGAATTAAGACCTTTTTCGAAGCACTTGATTTCTATTTGGTATACCTCATTCTTGTCCCAATGTTCTTTGATCGAAAGCGTATTGGGGTATTCCTATTGGCAGTCTTAATTTACTTTTGTCTTTTTGTGCCGATTTATCTTTTAGCAAACTATTTTGAGGAGACAATTGAGAATCTTAGGAGTGGAAATTTGCCTACAATCTCAAGATTTCTGTCTGCCAATTATTATACAGTACTATATGCATTTCTTGGGGGATTCTTTAGGTTGGCAGTTGATGGAATAAAGTCAAATCAGCAAAAAGCAGTCCTGGAGAAAGAGAATGCCAAAAATGAACTCGCGTTTCTAAAATCTCAAATTAATCCTCACTTCTTGTATAATGTATTGAATACCATTCACTCATACATAAATAGCAATAATCCAAATGCATCAAAAGCAGTCATAAAACTATCTGATATCATGCGGTATATGCTATCTGATACCAATAAGGAATTTATCATTCTTAAGGAGGAAGTTGAATATTTAGCTAGTTACATTGAATTGCAAAACTATCGTATTGAGAAACCAGACTTTGTAGATTTCGTGATTGATGGAGATATTGGTAAAATCCTAATCCCTCCATTAATTCTTATTCCCTTTGTAGAGAATGCATTTAAACATGGAAAAAAGGATGTGAAATCTCCTGGAATAAAAATTGGACTAAAAGTAAATTCTTCACAACTATTCTTCACCGTTGAAAACTATTTGTCACCGGTCAGCAATAATATAAATCGTGAGGAACACATCGGATTAACAAATGCCTACAGACGCCTGGATCTATTATTTCCAGATAAACATGATTTGGTCATTGACCAAGATGAATATACATTTTCGGTGGCTCTTACCTTAGATTTAATTAAATGATAAAGATTAGATGCATAGCTGTTGACGATGAACCTCCTGCTTTGAGACAAATGGAAGAATACATTAGGCAAGTTCCATATCTTGATCTACTTGGTTCATTTAGTAACCCGATGGATACGCTGGGGTTCCTTAAAGAAAATAAGGTTGATCTGATCTTTCTTGACATTCAAATGGAGCAGTTCACAGGCTTAGAACTACTTAAGCTACTTAAAAACCAGCCGAAGATAATCCTTACCACTGCATACGACTCATACGCTTTACAAGCTTTTGATCTGGAAGTGGATGATTACCTCTTAAAACCGATCTCTTTTGACCGCTTTTGCAAAGCAACTGAAAGAATCTATAATGATCTAAACCTGGTTTCTCAAATGAAAAGTGGAAATGTCACAATCAATTCTGACGAGCTGGATTACATTTTCATAAGAACTAAATCTCGAATCCAAAGGCTAGACCTAAATGATATACTATACATTGAAGGTTTGAAAGAATACCTGATAATCAACACCTTATCTGAGAGAATAATTACTTTAATGACCTTTAATCAAATCCTTAAGAAACTGCCTGAGAAAAAATTCCAAAGAGTGCATAAATCATATATTGTTGCCCTCAAAAAGATTGAAATAATTCGAAAAAGCAGTATACTGATAGGTGAAAAGGTAATTCCGATAGGTGCTAGTTTTAGAGATAATTTTCTGAAATTGATAGAAACCTGATCGGTCATTTTCCATCATTGGTTGAAGGCAAATCTTCATTGGTTGAATAGTTTCCTCTCAGCTAGATTATTTTGAGATCTTCGCTAGCATAGATCAATTCTAAATCCTTGACCAGCTATGAAAAAGATCAGAAAATGGATTCTTCTTCCCCTTATACTACTTCTGTCAGGCAACTCGTATGGACAAGCACCATCCGATAGTATTTATTACAACCGCCTATTTTACACATGCAAAGTATGGGGTCACGTAAAATATTATCATACTGAAGTAGCAAAAGGGAATATTAACTGGGATGATGCTCTTCTAGATGCTCTCCCTGGAATAAAAGAAGCTCCAGACAATAAATCATTTAACGACTCATTGCAGTTGATGATTAACCGTGCGGGAGAAATGGAAGTGAGCTCTGATGCCCTCCCGGAAAATGTCGATAGTCTCAATAATAATTCGGACTATTCCTGGATACAAAACTCAATTTTTTCGGAATCTGTAAAAGAACAACTTGAGATCATTAGAAATAGATTTAGACCTCAAACTAATGTTTATATATCTAAGAATGTTGTAATATCCTTCGATAGAGATACTCTGTATTATTCTGATTCAGATTATCCATCTGAGAGTATGCGAATTCTGGCTCTTTACAGATACTGGAATATTATTCATTATTTTTTTCCGTATAAATATATCATGGATCAAGATTGGGGTAAGACTCTTACTGAGTTTATTCCACCGATAATCAAAGCCACCAATGCCCTATCTTATACTTTGACATTTAAAAAATTAAGCACCAGAATAAATGATTCTCATGGCTATCTATCAAGTCCTACATTGATGAAATGGGAACCTCATTCCTATCATTATCCCCCCTTCCATATTCGGTTTATTGAAAATGAAACAGTAATCATGCATGTTAAGGAAGAATTCACAGATGTAAAAACGGGAGATATAGTAAAAAAAATAGATGGTATTGATATTTATACTTTACGTGATAGTTTTCGGCAATATGCTCATGGTTCAAATGATGTATTTATTGACAAACAAGTATCAATGATGGTTTGGAGGGGTTATGCGGGCAGTTTTCAAATTAAAGTTGATGATGGGCTCAATATTAAGGATGTATACCCTGAAAGAGTAGATTATGAAACATTTGTTGGGTCATTTACTCCTCCTGAAAAATCATGGAGTAACACTATCATTAACGGGGATGCCCATATTGGGATTGTAAACTTGGCATGGCTATTACCTTCTCAGGTAAGCTACATGATGGATGAACTATGGGAAACAAATGCCCTGATTCTTGATGTAAGAAACTATACCATGGGAACCATAATAGAACTGGCAGATTATTTATCTGAGACGCCCTTACATATTGCTACTTTCATGATTGCTGACAGGACATTTCCAGGTAGATTTTATTGGTATAATGGTCAAAGAATCGGGCAAGGAACACAAAATCCATACCCAGGCAAATTGATCATCCTATTTGATGAAATTACCCAAAGTCATGCTGAATATACATGCATGGGTTTAGAACAGATTCCTGGTGCTGTAAAAATTGGTAGCACCACTGCAGGTTCTGATGGGAATATTGCAACAATTTATTTGCCTGGGAAAATCAGGACAAATGCCTCTTTCTTAGGGGTTTATTATCCAGACACCACGCCCACTCAAAGAGTTGGGATAATTCCTGATTATGAAGTAAAACGAACAATAGCTGGAATTAAAGCAGGTAAAGATGAGGTAATGGAATTTGCCCTTCATCTTGGGTTGGAAAACAGTGAGATAACTGAAGAATCAAACAACATAAGAATATATCCAAATCCAGTCCAGAATGAATTCATTTTTGACATAGGCTTTATTGGTAATGTCACAATGGAAATCTTTGACATACATGGGCGATCCCTAAAAAAAGTCCAAACCAACTCATCCTCAGGTAAAATTGATATTTCTGAACTCAAGCATGGTTTGTATATTCTCAAAGCGATCTCAAATGAGGGTATTGAAACCAAAATAATAATAAAGAACTAATATGAGACCTCACATAATTCTGTTGGTTACAATCCAAATTATTTCATTTCTAATATTTCCTCAAAATACAAATGCCCAAGACAAGGTTGAATTAAAGATCACAGGAAGCAAAGGAAAAAAAGGATCATTATTACTTAGTGAGATTGCCCATTCCATTCAATACATCGCTCTTGAAACATCTGAGGATGTTCTTGTTGGAAATTGTAGAATTGAACCCATTGGTGATCAACTTCTTATAATGGAAAACCAATTGCCTTTAAGATTATTTGACTCTGACGGTTCTTTTATCAAAAATATCGGCAGTATTGGGAAAGGCCCTGGCGAATATCCTGAGTACTATTCATGTACAGCCGATCAGACCAGAAAATTAATATTCATACTCAATGATATAAATCAAGAGGTACTCGTTTATAATATCGATGGGGACTACCTGGATAAAATACAGCTCCAAAATCAGACCTTCAGCTTTCATCACTTTAATGACGACAATCTGCTGACGTATTCACTCGTGCATAACGAAAATGGAAGGACCTCATTCCAATTCCAATATATCGGTGATGGAGGGAATAAAGTGTCTACAATAATAAACAAGCAATCAAAAATCAGTGGTGTACCTATTGCATTTTCTCCACCTCTTATTCAAACCTTAAATTCAGGTGGAATAATTATTAACAGGCTATATGGAGATACATTATTTAGTATTAGTCCAAATGGGGAGAAATCAGTGTTCTGCACTATGGATTTCAAGGGGGAACTAATCCCGGAGGAGATACTGTACGACATGAATAGGATGTTTTCTGAAAGAGATAAATACATCTATAACTTTGCAGCCTTTAATTATCACGATTATATTCTCTTCTCATATTCCTACCATGGCAAACCGCATCGGGGAGCATTCAATAAAATTACTAAGAGTCAATTTCTAATTAACAACTGGGAGGACTGTGGAACAGGTCTGCCCAATAATATTGATGGAGGTCCTGGCTTCTTTGCCTCAGAATGTATTCGTGGTGATAAAGCCTTCACTGTAATCCAATCATCCAGTATAAAGGAATGGTATAGCTCAGGGAATTTGGGAAAGGCTGGCTACACTGATGAAAAAGCTCATTCTAAATTGATGCTGCTGCTTTCTATGCTTTCAGAAGAAGATAATCCGATAATTATGCTTACTCATTTGAAATAAGAATAAAAGCTTTGCTGTTTACGATCTCAAACAAGCTTTACAGGAGACTTTATTTTCAAAGAACCTGGCGAATATATTGCTGAACTTGAAGTTGAACAAAATGGTGTTCCGGTAATATATCGAAGAGTTATCAAAAATTAATAAAACAAATAATTATGAAAGGAAAAACGATAATTGAGGTAGTTGTATTCTTTATTGTTTTCAGTGTGCTTTTTAGGTGGTCATCATTCTTATTGAAAGATTTGGGCATTAATTTATTATGGAAAAATATTATTTATGGCTTGATTGGCGTACTACTACCATTAGGGATGATATGGATAACCAAAACTGATGTAGGATTCCGAAACTGGAAAAGAGGAATTTACATTGGAACATTGGTCTTATGGATTGGGATTGTTCAAACAGCAGGATTTATATCGGTTATGGCTTTGGGTCTTGATTATAATTCAATAGCAGCTTTTGGGGTTTTAACCGTTTTTGTATTGTTCATGATAGTCTCAGCGTTATTCATGTTTAATCGTATCAATGACAGCAAAAAAGTACCATATAAAGTAATGTTATATATTTTACTTGCTTCAACCCTAATTCCTGTTATCGTTGTACTTGCAGCAAACAAACCTGTTTTGCCAACCATTGGTTGGGAGATATATTTTTTAGTTGCTATTGGATTTGGTGAAGAAATCTTATACCGTGGATATATACAATCAAGAGTTAACAGTGAGTATGGACGCCCATGGAAATGCTGTGGGGTTAGTTTTGGGCCTGGATTGATTGTAGCATCAATGCTTTTTGGCCTTGGTCATGTTATGTTATTAGGAACTTTAGAGCTAAACTGGTTATTCGCAATTGCAGCTATATTCCCTGGAATATTCTTTGGATTGGTTAGAGAGAAAGGTGGGGTAATTGCTTCTTTTATTTTCCATGCTTTTTGGAGTTTTCTTCCCGAACCAATAATGATAGCGTTTGGATTTATGTAATACTGTTGTTTATTGATTACTTTTTGATAAGCAAATGATTCGTTGTACTTTTCTGAAAAAGAGATTCTTTGTTTATGAATAGAAACCTAAAACTCTTTACTCTTATTTTTGGTTTAATGGCGATTTCAGCTACAGGAATATGCCAAAAAGAAGGTGCAATCTGGTATTTTGGACATAATGCCGGATTGGATTTTACACAGCATTATCCCAGACCGATTACAGATGGACAGACATTTACCAAAGAGGGGATTGCGACCATGTCAACAAGCGAAGGTGATCTGTTATTTTATACTGATGGAGTTACCGTTTGGAATAAGAACCATCAAGTGATGGAAAATGGAACAGGATTGTATGGTCATGCTTTTTCTACTCAGTCTGCAATAATTCTTCCTACTCCGGGCAAGCAACATGAATATTACATCTATACTGTTGGTATTGTTGGTGTTACAGGAGATCAAAGAATTGGCCATCACTACAATATTGTAGACATGCGTCAAAACAATGGCCTTGGAAAAGTAATCACAAAGAATGAGAGGATTCCTGGATACGCTACGGAAAAATTGACAGCTATAAAACATGATAACGGGGAAGATTATTTTCTAATATCTCATCAATGGAACAGCGATAAGTTCTTCGTTGAAATGCTAACTAATGAGGGTCTTCTATGGGGATATTGGGGCGGGCGGGCCCAGCAATGGCTAGGATCAGTCCACGAAGATGTCAATGCACAAGGCCAAAATAGCTCAGGGGCATCAGGATATATGAAGGCCTCGCCAAAAGGAAATTTTCTGGCATTGACAATAGAGGGTAAAAAAATATTTGAGCTTTTTAGTTTTGATAATAAAACTGGAGATCTAGGCTTTATTGCTACACTTCCTGCAGGCGAACCAGGGAATGTGGATGAACCGATCCATGCTGCATATGGTGTTGAATTTTCTCCAAGCTCAAATTATTTATATGGAACCACCAGAAAGGGTGGGAAAATTTATCGTTGGGATATTACCAAAAACTCAGAACAAGAAATTAGAAATTCCCTGGAAGTGATCAATCCAGGAATGGAAGACATAGAATGTGGAGCCATCCAGTTGGCTTTTAATGGTAAAATCTACGTTTGTTTTGCGGGAGAACAATATTTGGGGGTAATCAATTCGCCAACCCAGCCAGATTGCAGATTCGAGCAGTATGGAGCGAGCCTAATAGACAATGTTGAAGGCGTTGGAGGGACAGCCTATTTAGGCTTGCCAAACTTAGTCTCGGATTTTTCCAAGGCCGCAAAATTCTACTACGATAACACCTGTCAGCTAGACACAACATTTTTCTATCTAAGTACCATCTCTGGATTAGGAGGAGCACCAAGCTGGAAGATTTTTAATGCTGATGGAACAAATTTTATTGGGAATGCCGATGTGGACCAAACAACTTTTAGAGGAAGTTTTATTTTCAAAGAGCCTGGCGAATATATTGCTGAACTTGAAGTTGAACAAAATGGTGTTCCGGTAATATATCGACGAGAAGTATTTATCCATGCACTGCCCGACCTTAACTTTGCAGACACCACTCTTCTCTGTGCCACACAAACGGTTATGCTGGATGCAGGTGACGGAGCCTTTTACAAATGGAGTGATAACCTCAACCTGCTGGAAAGGTATAGAAGCATTGCTTCTGAAGGGCTCTATTCTGTCAGAGTAACCCACAATAATGGTTGTGTAAAGTATGACTCAACCCAGGTAATTGAAAACCCTCTGCCCAAGCTGGAGGAAATAATTAGCATTAAAGCCTTTTGCGGTTCGCAGAACGGAAGTATCACATTAATACTTGAAGAGGATATTAGCCAATACTATTTTGATTGGAAGCAATTCCCTGATAGTACTGGGAATATTATCAGAAATCTTGGACAAGGAGTATATGAAGTAGATATAATTTCTAAGGAAACCGCTTGTACACTTAACAAGAAAATAACTGTTTCAGAAACAGGTGCTCCAAGCGTTGAAATTACTTCATCAATTGATGGAACTATATGCCCAGGAACTGAAATTATTCTATCAGCAGATGGTGCGGAAAACTATATGTGGAGTTTCCCCGAGGGCAGAACCGATAAGGAGATCAAAGTTACTCCATACAGTACAACAACTTATATTGTTCGTGGATACTCATTAGATAATACTGGAAATGAATGCTCTGGATTTGCCGAAATAACCATTGTTGTCTATCCTAGTCAACCGCCAGTACTAGGTTCTGACCGCAGTGATTGTGTTGGAAATGAAGTAAAACTAGATGGAGGTAGTCAGTATACCAACTGGCATTGGAGTACAGGTGAAACGGAAAGATTTATAAGCATTACTGAGAATATTGAAGAACTTATTCTCGAAGTTGAAGATCAAAATGGATGTATTTTGGCTGATACAATAGGTATCCTTTTCTGGCCAGTTCCTGATGTTGACCTGGGATGGGACAGAACGATCTGTCAAGGAGACCCTCCACTTAGACTGGATGCTGGTAATGCAGAACAATATTTGTGGAATACGGGCGACACAATCAGAACTATTGAAGTAAGTGAAGCGGGTAAATATTCTGTATTAGCAACAAACAAAGGTTGTGCAATTTCAGATGAGATAATTATTAAGGTTAGTAGCCCTGATTCACTCAGAATTGACTCTGTAAAAGTTAAAGATATTTCATGTTTTGGTGGAGAAAATGGAAACCTTATTGTTTTTACCAATAAAAAGGATCACAATTATGAATATAGTCTAAATGACGGTTTTTCATGGGAGTCAAATAATGGTGTCTTTGATAATTTGGCCAGTGGTATTTACAACGCCGTCATGATAAGAGAAGATTCATCATGCACCAAATCCTGGGAACAAGAAATTATTATTGATCAGCCAGACTCTTTGAGTATAGATTACCGACTTGTTTCACCAAGCTGTAATGAATGCCTGGATGGCCAGATTCATTTGGATATTGGCGGAGGAACTCCTCCCTACGACATATTATGGTCGAATTTCAAATCTGATAAATCACGAATTGATCTAGGACTGGGATTATACGATGTTTGGATCACAGATGCAAAAAACTGCAAACATCGAAAAACCATTGCCTTAGATATGGGTCATGGTTCTGCTTCCATACCGAATGCTTTTACACCCAATGCCGATGGAGTAAATGATTTCTGGGAAATTCGTGCATTGGAGAACTATCCAGATGCCATCGTCGCAATATTTGATCGCTCTGGGAAATTGGTATTTGAATCTTCTGCTGGATATCCTGAACCTTGGGATGGAAAATATAATGGAGAATATCTCCCTCTTGGAACGTACTATTTTGTGATAAAGCTGAATGAGATTCTAGATTTGGTTAATGGTAGTCTGACAATCATCAGATAGTAGCGTGTTGTTTATTGGATGGTTTTTGATTCAGTCATATTTTAAAACTCTTTTTGTAAGAATTACAGACTCCAGCTGAGATATCTGCAAGCTATAAAACCAAACTCCAGGGGGCAGAGCCTGTCTACCAAAAGTAGAACAATAATACTGCTTATCAAAGAATCTATTGTTGTGGCTTGTCATTACCAATCGTACTAAACATTGGGGATCCGAGCATAGGAGTTCCGGTAATTGATTTTAAAGCCATCTTCTGTGGCTTGAATATTTGATTTGGAACCAATAAGGCAGTCATCATTTGTTTTGGAAAGGCTTCTGAATAGAATGTGTCAGGATTATTTTGTCTGTTTACTTGATATTCCCCCTTACTCAAACCGCAAAGCCTCAACTGGATTTCGGGTAGCAGCACGATAGCTCTGCCAACTGACTGTTATAAGGGCCAGAATCAATACCATTATCCCTGCTAATCCAAAGACCCACCAGTTGCCGTCTGTTCGATAGGCGAAATTATTGAGCCAATTTTGTGAGAAATACACAGCAACAGGACAAGCAATAATAAATCCGATGAGAACCCACTTCAGAAAATCAATATTTAACCAAACCATAACTTGCCAGATGCTTGATCCGTTTATCTTCCTTATCCCGATTTCTTTTGTTCTTCTTTCAGTGGCGTAAGTTGCCAGCCCAAGAATTCCTAATAGTGCAATTATCATAGATAAGAAAGAAAAATACAGAATGATCTTCCCCAGTTGATTTTCATATTGGTATTTCGAGGACAGTTGGTCTTCGAAATAAGTAAAGGAGAAGCCCCTGTTGCCCCTGAATTTGATCCAGGTATCCTGAATAAATCGGATGGTTTCTGCCTTATTATGCTCACTTATCTTAATACTCAAGCTAATAATGGCCTCAGGATTATTGTGGATCAATATGGGTTCAATCTGATGATGCAATGACTTGAAATGGAAGTCTTTGACTATTCCTATAATTGTGTAATTTTTATTTAGTCGCTGACCTATTGGATCTTCAAGACCCATTAATTCTACTGCTTTTTCATTAATTACAACCGGGATTGAGTAGGTGAAGGATTTACCCTTGTTTTTCGCCTCGTGACTCTTTTGAGAATTTGTCCAATAATCTGTATAGCTGTACCTTAGAAAGTCTCCACTAATCATTTCTAGCTTATACGTATCCACAAAATCCTGATCTACCAATACATTTCGCATTTTTACTGAATCACTTGAACTCATTCCAGGCCAGCCCACGGTAGTCATCCAGTTGCCATCCAACGGCATACTGGCGCAGGCCGAAGTACTAAGAATGCTTGGGTTCTTTTTCAATTCTGTTTTAAATTCATCAATTGAGTACCACAAACCAGTTGGGACGACCAGCACATTCTCTTTACTCAGACCCAGGTCCTTATTCTTAATGTAGGATAATTGTTTCAGGATAATTCCAGATGCTGAAATCATGAAGGTGGCAGCAATAAACTGGATGACCACGATAAGCGAAATAAAACGGGCTCTTGATCCGGAAGGATTGCCCCCTTTAAAAATCAGAACAGGATTAAAGGAAGTCAGATATAAGGCAGGATAAATGGCAGAAATAATTCCAACTACAAGTGCAATTCCTAGTAGAGAGCCGATCAGGCCAGGTGAAAGGCTCCACGAAATAGATTTACCGGCCAGATCATTGAACCATGGCAGAAGAATGGATACTAACAATATGGCCATTGCCATAGCAAGCATGGTCTGGAAGATCGTCTCCCCAAGTATCATGCCTCCTATTCTCGTTTTGGATGCACCAACAGTTTTCCACATGCCAATTTCAGTAGCTCTTTCAGATGAGCGAGCAGTCGTAAGAGCTGTAAAATTGAAAGCTGCCATTAAAAGAATTAAAACAGCCATCCCGGAAAAAATCCAGAGGTATTTTTTATCTCCTTGGTTTTTATCGTATTGATAATTGTAATCGCTATTTAAATGGATGTCAGAAATCGCTTGAAATGTCAGGCGATCAGATCGATTGGCATATTTAAGAATCAGCTCTGACAATTGATCTCTAACCTGATCGCCCAACACAACTCTCTTTCTAAGCTTCATGTAAACGCTGGTTCGCTCGCCAGTTTTCCAGTTGGAGTTGAAAGTGTTGCTTAAAAAGCGATTGTTTTCCATTAGCGTTATCATCCCAAAATCTAAATGAGTTTGGTCGGGTATTTTGATAACTCCCCCGACAATATATTTTTTTGTGCCAAAATATTTACTGATCACGTTTTTTCCCAGAGCTGATTCATCACCAAATAATTTTTTAGCAACATCCTCATTCAGAACGATTGCATTGGGTTGATTCAAAGCAGTTTTTGAATTTCCTTCAATAAACTTCAAGCCTGTGAAAATCTCAAAGAAGTTTTTATTAGTGTAGGCAGGTATAATTTCAATAGTTCTTTCATCCACTTCCAATGGCATCATAGACTCATGCTTGATGAAGGTTGATGTTTCGATCTGAGGGAAATCTTTTATTAGAACATTTGCAAGTGGAATTACACTCATGGGCGTCTTGATAATTTCCTGTCCTTGCTTCTTAAGAGTGACTACCCTGTAGATGCGATGATGATCATCGTGCATGGTATCAAATGAAAGTTCATCATATACCCACAAATAGATTAACAGGCTGGCAGTTATACCTATGGTAAATCCTAGTAGGGTTACCAATGAGTAGATTGGTTTTTTCCGGAGGGTCCAGATAAAATGAGATATATGGTGCTTCAACATGATCTTCTATTGCTTAATTAGGATAATTAAAAGTTCATTTGGACCTATTCTGTTAGCAATATCAATTAATTCCTTGCTTTTGATTTCAGATTTAGGGATCTCCTTTTTTAGAGAAGCCCCGGAGAATTTCATATAAGGAATACCTGTTTCAGTTATCCCATCAGGCCAAAAATCCAGACCGTAATCTATGTCGTTCACAATTCCTTTCCTCGCAGGAGTTGGCCATGACAGAGCTTCTTTTTGAATAATAGGCTTGGAATCCAACATAATATGGATTAAATCTCCTGATCTTTTTATATAAACGGCACGATTGAATTTCAGAGTTCCTTTTCTTGCTGTTTTAGGACAGACGTAATCCTGAGTATATTGAACGAATATATGTGCAGCAGATTCTATAATATCACTATGTACAAATTTATCCACCAGATTATATTTAGGATTAATTCCTTCCATGCTTGACGAAATCCCCCTTTCACCAAAATCAATTGTGAATTTAGGAATGAGTTTGTTAGGTGGTTCCAAAATGAAAGTTGTATCATTGAACCGAGGTCGGTAATGAAAAATGCCGTTCAAATAATGTATATCACCTCTTTCAACTCCCCGGTATACTGAGTTTGAAAAGTTCTTTATAGGGTCATAATCCTGGAATACGCAGGTAGTATCATCAGTATAAGATTTACTAACAAAAACACTTTCCATTGTTTTTCTGCTCGGCTTATCCGGAATTGTACCAAAGGATTTTTCATCAAGGGGATAATGATTTGTTCCCCTATAATCCATATTGAAAGATTTCAAAACGCTTCCTACAGGATTTCCCTTTTTGTTTTCAAGCTCAGTGTATAATCCGGGAACAACATCCATATCCTTTATCGGATCAAACATCATCAATTGATTTATCTCATTCGGATAATCCTTGTAGAGATACACAAGCTTATCACCTATAGCATTAATATCTCCCTTACTTCCATAAAACAACATCATTGATTCTTTGCTTATATACCTCAAGCTAGTTCTTCCATCATGCTGATAATGATCTGTAGTACCAACACATATCTTTTTTAAGAAATTACCATCATGGTCGAAGCAGGCTATACCAAGCGGCCAGTTTACATATATATAATTTGGAGTGAATACAAGGGAGCTCTCTTCGACAACGAGACTGGTATCACCAGGAATAGAAAGATATATGTATTCGAGCTTATTGCTGATTTCCGATAGTTTTAATTGCCGAACAAGCTCCCGTGATTTGATAATATCCAGTGAAATTAAGGGCTTGGTTTGTCTTGCCTTTTTGTCTTCTTTAAAACTTATTCCAGTGGAAGCATCCGGGCTTCCTTTTAGTTTAATCTGTTCTTGCAGCAAGCTGTCTTTTTGCTTCTCCTCCAAGATGATTTTATTGCTGAGACTGGCCTCGTCAGTTTTTAACCTATTACCACGATTGCAGGCACTTGCCCCAATTATCAAGATTGGGATCACAAATGTCAAAATTAGTTTGGTTAAACCAGAGATTATTTTTTGTCGGTTCATTTTGCCAGTATTACTACAATATCATTATCTGCGAGTCCATTAATTCTCTTTGAAACAGACTTTTTCTTGAAATCTGCACCAGAGAGGTACATGAATGGGAAGCCCTCTTCATTTACTCCGTCTGGCCAGAATGGAAGTCCTCCGTCAAGATCGTTCTGAATTCCGTCTTCTGTTGATTTAATACTACTGATATGGTGAATCTGGTGATTAGATTTGTCAATCAGAGTAAAAAAGTTTCGATCCTCTGGTCGATAGTATCCCCAAATAGCACGATTGCGGGAGTATACATAGAACAGGTGTCTTTCGGTTTCATACAACTCGTAGCCAATATTCTTTCCCTTCAAACTATTGGAAGAAATCAATCCTTCCATAAGCTGAACCTTTCTGACTCCGAAATCGAAAACATAGGTTGGGAGTAGTCGGTTTGGAGGAATAACTCTGAAAAGTGTATCGTTATGAGCGGGCTTAAAAGAAAAGGTCTTTTTATAGTGATACTTGAATTCATTATCCGTATTCCGGTAGGGTCCCCCCGGGTAATCGCGGATACGGTCATAATCTTTAAATTGACAAAGAGTATCCCCCGAAGGACCATAAAGAGTGAGCAGATCCCCTTTCGTTCCTGAAAGCCACTTATTTTCAAAAGCTGCCCATAATCCATCTCCTAATTGATAAAAGCCAAGCTTGTTAATAAACTCCATTCCCTGAACCTCCTTGATTCTGGTTCCTGCTGCAGGATTTTCTGAGATTGTTTCTCCCAATTGGATGTGCGCAGACAGCCCAAGATCCGGATCAACTCTGATGACACTTTCTTTTTTCTCAGGGCCATTGTGAAAATGATAAATAAATGAATCATTAAATAATGATATATCGGTAAATGGGATTCCAACTAATTCTTTTATCGCGAATCCTGATGGCTGACCATTCCTCATCGACAATCCCCGGTTCTTCAAGACAGTTTTAATGTGATTACCCTGGCGATCAAAAAGTTCTACTCCGTGAAGACCATAACAAACTATTATATCAGTACCCATTGCTACAGATACCCTGGGTATAAAAAGTGTTGAATCCCTGGAAGTTTTTATAACAATGTACTCCAATTCAGAAGCAATCTCTGACAATTTGTATTCCCTTACAGGAAGAGTATCGGGAAACTGGAACACCACAGGCGGCCGGTTTGGATCAACTGAACGATTCTCCTGATATCGAAAACCCTGAGGTAGGCTGGCCAGGGAGTCGCGTAATAATTGGGCTATTTTCTCCTCCTCAGTTTTCTGACTCTCTTGCACATTGATCTGAGAAATCAATTTATCTTCTGAGACAGAGGGATCCTTGTGATTTATGCAATTGGTGCATATCAATATTAGAGTAATAATGTTGAATAATCTATTCATATCTAAGTGCTTCTACCGGATTTCGGGAGGCTGCTCTATAGCTTTGTGTAATCACTGTAAGAACTGAGATCAGCAGGGTGAAAAGTCCTGCCAGGGCGAAAATCCACCAAGATAATGGAGCTTTATGGGCAAATCCTTCAAGATATTTTAATATTCCAAACCAGGCCACCGGAACGGAAATGATAAAAGCAATGGTTAACAAAACAAATACCGGTTTAACCAGGAACAAAACAGTTTCCCATATCCCTGAACCATTGGCTTTGCGAATGCCGATTTCTTTAAATCTCTGTTGCACATCGTAGATGGAGAATGAGTATAAGCCAAGAGAAGAAATAATAAGGGCAATGAGCGTGAAAATGCCATAGATCTGAACCATTTTCTTGTCTTCAATGTATAGTTGAGCTACGTCGTCCTCTACAAAATGATATGAGAAAGTTTTACCGGGATTGACTTTGTCGTAAAGGTTTCTGAGAAATTCTACGGATGCAGTTTCCTGCCCTTCCGTTATTTCAAGCATTAAATCATTATCCTCTTTATCATCAAAATAATATAAGACAAGAGGTTGCGTTGTTTTCGACAAATGGTCAAATGAGAAGTCCTCAAATACTCCAATTACATTAAATGGTCTCTTTTCTGCCCCCCAATATCTGTTTGCAACACTACTTTTTGTAAGATCTTCAATATCGAAGAAGCGCTTTGCAGTTTGATTGATGACTATTTTGTTGCCACGGCTTTTATCCTTTTTTTGTTCGAAGAAACGTCCTTCTACCATTTGAATTCCATATAGATCTTTGAAAATCGGAGTCACCGCATTTCCGCTGGCATCAAGATAATCCTGTTCTGATAAAGTATTTTTCCAGGGAGCCGTGTGGTGGATTAATGGAGAGTTTCCAAAACAGAGGTGATCAAGAAAGGGATTTTTGTTGATCTCATCAACGACAAATTGCTGATTAGATTTTTGATTTTTTTGCTTTTCACTGAAGACTTCATAAGCTTGTTTTTGCTCCTCGCCCTGAAGCCCCCAGTCCATTTCAGCACGAGTGAAGAATGGGATACTGATGATTCGGCTCTGTTTGAATCCCATGTCCGACTTCAACATGAAATTTAATTGTTTGATAAAGAAGAGTGATATCACAATTAAACTTATCGTCACACAATATTGCGCAGTCATTGAAATGCGACGTGCCAGCAAGGCTCGCCTCCCCGTTGACAATTCTTTTATAAATCTGATTGGATCTATTTTATTGAAGCGGAGCGACGTAATGGAAGAACTTAATAAAATCAACAACACTGAAATAGCAAGTAGCAATATCAAGTCTTCAACAGGGTAAACAGGCAGGTTCTTTCCTAGAAACACAGGAACATAGGATGATAGTATGGAATAAATAAGAATAACAAGTAATGCACTAATTCCCACGGAGAAAATGTTCTCCTTCAGAAAAAGTCTGGCCAAATATGCTCGTCCTGCTCCATGAATACAGAGGATTCCAATCTCTTTTGCCCTTTTCTGTAAGGTCACCTGATAAATATTCAGGTAATTAAAAGTGCTGACCGCGAATAGTAAAAAGGCGATCAGAAATAGAATTTTTAATGATTGTTTGCTCCCGTGCTGAAAGAAAAGAGCTTGTGATGAACCATCTTGTCCAAAATATAGATTACGAAATGCATGATATTCCAAAATGCTTTCAGAGAATTGTTCATGGTCCTTGCCTACATTTCTTATTTTATCATTAAAGGCTTTCAGATCTGCGTTTTCATTGAACTGAGCGAAAGCAACAGATCCATTTGACCAAAAATTCTTTGCCTTCGCAGAAACAAGGGCATGTATTAGAAAAGAGCTATTGCCTGGGGTATCATCCAGTATTCCCACCACGGTAAAACGTCTGCCAAAGAGATCCAGTTTTTGTCCAACAGTGGCGGTAGTTCCATAGAACTTTTCCGAAAGCTCTTTGGATAGAATAATGGCATTCGGATTTGTAACGAGCTCTTCGTAATTACCCAGGAATAAAGGGATATTAAAAATCATTGGAAAAGTAGAATCGATAGCTAAAAGCGGTGTTTTATAAATATTTTGGTCGATGCCAATCTCAGCAATTCGCTGAAAATGAACCTCAGTTCCAGCCTTAATCTCAGGGTAATCTGTATGGTCTAAATTAAAAAACATTATGGGGCTAAAAACGCGTGGCTCACTTAGAGGCGTCGTCCTGATAGTTGCATAGTGGATCTGCTCATAATTTTCGTGAAACTTATCTGTATTCCATTCATGAAGAACAATTTTGAGCAGAATAAATGTACTGGCCAGACCCAGGGAGAGGCCAAGAATATTTATAATATTATAGACCCTGTTTGCTTTAAGGCTGCGAAGTATTTGAGATAGGGCTGAAATTATTATCATCGCTTCATTTCTTTTGAATTATATATTCTATTCATATCTAAGTATTTCAACCGGATTACGGGTGGCAGCCTTATAACTCTGAGTTATTATAGTGAGTATTGAGATGATTAAAGTAAAGAGCCCGGCCAGGGCAAAGATCCACCACGATAATGGAGCCTTATTGGCGAATTCTTCCAGATATTTTAGAATGCTTATCGAGGCTACAGGAACCGCGATAACAAAGGCAATTGCCAACAAAGCAAACACAGGTTTTATTACAAACAGAATTGTTTCCAATATTCCAGAGCCATTCACTTTGCGAATGCCAATTTCTTTGAAGCGCTGCTGCACGTCGTAGATCGAGAAACTAAATAATCCGAGAGACGAGATAATCAAGGCAATTATTGTGAATAACGAATATACCTTAACTAGTTTTTCATCTTCTTCATAGAGTTGATCAATTTCATCCTGAACAAAATGATACTCAAAGGTTTTGCCGGGATTAACCTTCTCAAATAAATTTCTGAGGAAATCTATTGTTTCAGCTTCCTTTCCTTCCAAAATCTCCAACATGAGGTTATTTTCTGTTTTATCACCAAAGAAATACATTACCATTGGTTGGATTTCTCTGGACAAATGATCAAAAGAAAAATCTTCGACGACACCTAGTAGTTCCCAACCGGCACCCCAATAGCGGCTCGCAAATTTCACTTTGGAGATATCATCTATACCGTAAAAAGCCTTTGCTGATTCATTAATAACAACTTTATGTTGACGGCCCTTATCCTTATCTTTTTCAAAAAATCTCCCTTCAAGTACTTTAAGTCCAAATAAATCAATACCCTCGGGAGAAACATCCCACCCATCAGCATCCATGTAATCCTGTTCTGAATTCATGTTTTTCCAGGGAGACGAGTTGTTTTCTAAGGGAGAGGAGCCAAAGCTGAGATATTGAACATTAGGATTTGCATTAATCTCATCAACAACAAATTGTAGGTTTGATTTCAGGATTTTCAACTTCTCACCTAGGTTTTCCATGGCTTTCTTTCTATCCTCATCGCTTTCTCCTGGTTGACGTTCATAGCGAATCCTTAAAAAGAATGGGGCACAAATAATATTCTTACTCTTGAATCCCATTTCGGATTGTAGCATGAAATTCAACTGCTTGACAAAGAATAGTGAAACAATAATTAGTACAATGGTTAGGGCATATTGAAAACCTGTTGAAATTCGTCTTGCAAGCAAGGCTTTTACACCAGTTGATATTTCCTTAATATAAACAATAGGACTTATTTTCCTGAACCTTAAAGCGGTAATGGTTGATGTTGTAATGATCAGGATAAGAGAAATGATAGCCAGCAAAATAAAATTCTGAAAAAAAAGCATTGGTAAATCCTTCCCCAGAAAGAGAGGAATATATTGATCGAGCAGTGAGAAAATAAGCAGAACCAGCAAGGCACTGACCCCAATTGAAATACAATTTTCCCTTAAAAAGTATTTAGCAAGATACTTTGATCCAGCACCGTGAATGCATAATATGCCAATCTCCTTTGCACGCTTCTGCAGAGTCACAAGGTAAATATTCAGATAGTTTAGGGTTCCAACAATAAAGAGCAGTCCTGCGATCAGCAATAATACTTTCAGCATTTTATTGTTGCCATGATGGATAAGTTCACCATGGTAATCCTTGACATTTGTATCAAAGTAGAGTTGTTCAAACGGCATGCATTCCTGAATTCCTTCAGGAGACTGAGAATGATCACGTGCAAGAAATTTGATTTTATCATTTAGTTCAATCAAATTAACATTGTCATTAAGTAAAATAAACTCAGCTCCCACATATGACCAATTATGGAAACCATCAGGTACAATAGCCTTCAGGTGAATAGAACTATTCCCCGGGGGATCATCCAGCACACCTACTACCTTGAGCTTTTTGTTTTCCAACTCCAATGTTTCTCCAACAGACATTAATGTTCCAAACAATTTTTCTGAAACTTTTTTTGATAGAATGATACTGTTTAGGTTTTCAAAAAGATTATCATAATTTCCATACAACAATGGGAAATTGAACACTTTGTTGAAAGCAGAATCAACAACTGTTATGGGCATTTTATAGTAGTTATCGCCAACAGTAATTTCGCCAACAGGAACTTGTTCTAAAGCAGTTTCAAACTTAATCTCAGGATAATCTGAGACATCCGTTTTTCCAAAATTAATCCATGAATGCCTTGGAACGCTCAATGGTGTAATCCTTATTGTTGAATAACATATCTGATTATAATTCTCATGAAATTTATCTGTATTTTTTTCATGTAAAATAATCTTAAACAGGATAAAGGTACTGGCGAGGCCCAGAGAGAGCCCCAGGACATTAATGATATTGTATAAGCGATTGGCCTTTAGATTCCTAAAGGTCTGCGACAGGGCAGAAACGAAAACCATAGATCAGCTATTTTGGTGATTCATGTTTACTGAGGCTATTTGTCCGTCAAAAAGATTAATGATTCGATGTGCATAACCAGCATCATGCTTTGAGTGGGTAACCATAACGATTGTTGTTCCTTCGCGATTTAATTCGGTTAGCAAATCCATTACCTGGTCCCCATTTCTTGAATCAAGATTACCGGTCGGTTCATCGGCAAGAATCAGATTGGGATTGGCCACTACAGCCCGGGCAATTGCTACCCGCTGTTGCTGTCCCCCAGACAACTGTTGCGGGTAGTGATTGCGCCGATGGCCAATCTTCATGCGATCCATAACTTCGTTTACCATTTCTTTCCGTTTTGCGCTACTCAGGCGCAAGAAAATTAGTGGCAGTTCAATATTCTCAAAAACAGTGCGCTCATCAATCAGATTAAAGCTTTGAAAAACGAAGCCAACCTTGCCTTTGCGGAACTGGGTGCGGTGTCGCTCAGATAATTGAGCAACTTCTTTGCCATTGAAATAGTATTTTCCTCCCGTTGGATTGTCAAGCAATCCTAAAACGTTTAAAAGGGTTGATTTTCCACAACCTGATGGACCCATTACGGCAACGAATTCACCATCTTCAACCATAAAATCAACATCCAGCAAAGCGCGGGTTTCAATCTCATCGGTTCGGAAGATTTTTGAAAGTTTTTCTGTTTTAATCATAATTCTATTTAAAAACTATTTTTTCTGCATTCCCAAAGCTCCCATAACCTGAGCTAATTATCTGGTCGCCTTCCAGTAATCCGTCTAGAATTTCATAATACTCAGGGTTTTGCTGTCCAATACGAATCATTCTTTTAGAGGCTGATTCTCCACCCTTATCTACCACAAAAGCCCATTGACCACCTGTACTATTGAAGAAGGCTCCTTTCTTTAACAAGAGGGCAGATTTTGACTGGCCCAATTCCAGGTTGATGAAAAAGCTTTGTCCGGTACGTATGTTGTCAGGTCTATTTGTAGTGAACACCAAATCAATTTGAAACTGGCCGTCACGCACTTCCGGGTAGACTTTGCGTATGACCAGTTCGAATAGCCTTCCCTGGCGTTCCAAACTCGCCGGCAAACCGGTTCGAATACGATCAATGTAATGTTCATCAATCATTGCGGCAATTTTGAAATCAGATAAAACATTGATTTGGCCAATACTGCTGCCGCGACTAATATTTTGTCCGATTTCTACATCCAGGCGACCCAATTGTCCATCAATGGGTGCTTTAACATTCAGATCTTCCAAACGGGCATAGACCAATTTCATGGTGGCTCTCATTCTCTCAAGATCAATATCCAATTGCTTCATGGTGGTTTCAGATAACAAAGAGTCTTGATATGCCCGTTGCTCTGTAATCATCATCAGGCTTTCCGTTTCTTCAAATGCTTCAACAGCTCTCAAATATTCTTCTTTTGGAACGAGCTTATCCTTGTACAGATCCTCATATTGTTCCTTTTTTCGTTTAGCCTGCTGAAGACTGTAATAAGACCTTGTAAGGGCACTCATGGTCGACATTCTACTCGATTCATAGTTGATTTTAGTTGAGCGAAGGTTATTCTCCTTTTCTGCAAGCTGCGATTCACTCATAAGAATCTCCTGATGAAGTGTTTGATTTTCCAGAACCAGAATAATGTCTCCTGCCAGAAGAATGGCTCCTTCTTCAATCAGAAGTTCTTTCACCCTGCCACTTTCTGAGGCATCCAGCAGTATGGATTTGATTGGCTCAACATGTCCGTTAATATCTGTATAATCTTTGAAGTCGCTAAAGAAAACCTCATCAATGGTTAGCTTATCTCTGTCGACCTTGTATCTTGAGGCATGATCTCCGAAAATTATTTTAATCATGATCACAATCAGGGCTCCGGCAATTAATAAGTAAATAATATGTTTTGGCCGTATGCCCTTTTTTCTTTCTATTTTAATGTCCATTGCATCCATAATATCGTTCTCATTTACTACATACCTGAAATAGGTAAACCTTGGTAATAGTCAATTGTTCTCCGGGTGATAATGTACTGTATACTGGTATTCAGCAAGTCTGATTTCGCCTGAGCCAATTTGCTTTTCGCCTGACTATATTCAAATTGATTGACCAATCCTTTCTCAAATTTCCTACGGCTTATGGCTTCAGCTGCCTCTCTGGCCTCAACCTGGATTTTGGCCTGATCGATCTCCATTTTCACTGCGAGCAGTTTTTGCCAATCTTGTTGGATATCCTGATATACCCTTTCTTGTTCCTGAACAAGGCTGAGTTTAGTTTCTTTAAGTTGAATCCGGGCCAGCTTTGTTTGTGAGCGGTAACTTCCTTTGTTGAAAAGAGGTATTGACATGGAAAACGACAGGTATTGGGATGCATTGTTGGATAATTGATCTACAAATGGGATAACATTCCCCGTAGGATCAAGAAAGGTTTGATAGTATCCGGTTCCTATGCCAGCATATAAGCCAAGAGAAGGATAATAATTGGCTTTTGTCATGGCCAAACTGATTATTGAAGCCTGAACTCTTTCGCCAAAACTCTTAATCTCAGGCAGGGTATTAAGGGCTGTTATATACAATGAATCAATGGAATGATCCCAGTTGATGTTTTCGGGTAAATCTGGAACTACTTGTCTGATTTCAAACGCAACACCCATGTCAAGATTGATCAGTTGCTTTAATTTCAAAACGGCCTGATCATAGTCATTCAGTGCTCTTAGCTTCCTTAATTGCTCAGAAGCCAACTCTGCTTCAACCTCAAGGATATCAGACTCGGCTTTCAAGCCATTACTAATCATCCCGGCAACAAAGTTGTGATTCCATTGACTTTGAGCCAACAAACTGTCAGAAATAGTGATAAGACCCTTAATAAATATGACATTATAGTAAGCATCCATAATTTGAAAAGAAAGTGCTGCCTTCAGAGCCTGCTCATCAAATTGCCCGGTAGACCATAGAATTTTTGAGAAGGCTATACGGTTCACTCGACTGAATCCCTGGAATATGGAAACAGATGTGCCGGCAGAATAAGAACTGGAAAAAAAGGACTGATATACGATGTCGTTCGTATTGGGATCAATAGATTTACCAAAATTAGGCCGAAAACGAGAACTTGCATTTAAGGAAGGTAACAGATTACGGATAGACTGGCGATAGCTTTCCTCATTCCTTTCATTATTCAACCCGGCTTTCTGAATTTGTAAGTTATGATCCATTGCGTATTCAATACAATCTTGTAGTGACCAGATTTCCTGAGTGAAAACAGGTTTCACAGAAGCTATTAAAATGATAAAAACTAGCAAAAGTGTGGTTCTCATAGGCATGGAATGCTTTCCTGGCAAAGCCCAACAAATATGCCATCATATCTAAGTCACAGATATACAGATCAAAGAAATGTCCAAAAATTGAAATTCAAGCAATAAAGGTTAATATTTTAGACACATTAATGTCAAAAAATCATACAGATTCTTGCATTTGGCAGTTTTCATATCTATTTTTAAACAAAGATTAAGCAATGTCAAAAGGGAGAATATTAGTTGTTGATGATAATCGGAATGTGCTCAAAGCGCTGGAAATATTGCTTCAATTTGAGTTTGATCATATCAAAACGATTAAAAATCCAAATCTCATCCCTTCCATCCTTGAGAAAGATGATTATGATCTGGTCATACTGGATATGAATTTTGCTGCAGGGGTGAATACAGGCAACGAAGGTTTGTATTGGCTTGAGCAAATTCTATCTATTGATTCACCTATCAGTGTAATTCTGATAACAGCCTTTGGCGATGTGGAATTGGCAGTGAATGCCATTAAAAAAGGGGCCACTGATTTTATTCTGAAGCCCTGGGACAATCACAAGTTATTAGCTACTCTCTTTTCAGCACTCAAATTGAGCCAGACAAAAAGAAAGCTGTCTGAGCTTGAACAGAAACAGAAAGTAATTAATGAAGATCTAACTGTACCCCATAAAACTATTGTTGGCCATTCAGACTCACTGATGAGGGTGATGAGAATGGTACGGAAGGTAGCTAAAACGGATGCTAATGTGCTGATAACCGGGGAAAATGGAACAGGTAAGGAATTGATTGCACAGGAATTACACAGGCTTTCAATACGAAGTGAAAAGTCAATGGTAGGTTTGGATATTGGCTCAATAAGTGAATCTTTGTTCGAGGATGAGCTGTTCGGTCACAAAAAAGGGGCTTTTACAGATGCTTTTGACGACCGGATTGGGAAAATTGAAACTGCACATGGAGGAACACTTTTTCTTGATGAAATTGGCAACCTCTCATTGCCTTTACAAGCCAAGCTCTTATCTGTGATTGAAAATCGTCAGGTGGTCAGGGTCGGATCAAATAAGGTAAGATCGGTAGACATCAGACTAATATGTGCCACGAATAAAGACCTTACCACCCTTGTCAAGGAAGGTTCTTTCAGAGAGGATCTGCTATATCGGATCAACACTATCATAATCGAGGCCCCCCCCTTGCGAGACAGGGGTGAGGACGTTCTTTTATTGGCCAACTTCTATCTCAACAAGTTTTCGAAGAAATACAACAAGGGAAAAATCACCATTCATGAACGAGCTCTGGAAGATTTGATGCAGTATCATTGGCCAGGGAATATAAGAGAACTTCTACATACCATGGAAAAAGCCGTTATTCTGGCTGAAAGCAAGATCATCCAGCCTGATGATTTGTTTCTCAAAGTCAGTCAATCCATCAATATGGAGAATCCGAGAACCCTTGATGAGATGGAGCAGGTGATGGTCAGAAAGGCCGTTGACAGGAATAAAGGGAATATGAGTGCCGCAGCTGAAGAGCTGGGGATCACAAGGCAAACTCTATACAATAAAATCAGAAAAAGTAATCCATAAAACATAATCATGGCTAGTAAATACTTCTATCATACGGTGGTTTTTAGGATTCTGCTAATTACACTGACCTCATTCTTTCTTTGGGAATCTATACCGGATTGGCGTTTTATCCTTATTACTATGACTTTGTTTATTGTTCAGATTATTTCATTGATCTACTTCCTTAACCATACAAATCGTAAAATTGCTTTCTTTTTTGAAGCCATAAAGAATGATGATTCCACTCTGCATTTTCCACTTATCTCAAAAAACAGAACGGTTAAAGAATTGAATTCAAGCCTGAATGAAGTCAATAATCTGATAAAACAAATCAGGTTGGATATTCAATCTCAGGAACATTATTATCAGATGTTATTGGAGCAGGCTGAAACCGGAATTCTCAGTATTGATCAAAAGGGACATATTTGGTTCTCTAATCAGGCTGCAAAAAACTATCTGCAAGTTGAGACTCTAACCCATGTTAATCAGTTTCAGCGCATAGATCAGCAGTTGTGGGAGATATTGAAAAGTATGGAACCTGGAAATAAGCAACACCTGAAATTTCAGACAGAAAAGGACAAATATGACATCTCTCTGAAATCAAGCCGAATAAAAGTGAAGGACCAAGAGCTATTATTGGTTGTCTTACAGGATATTAAATCAGAAATGGAGGAGAATGAATCTGAATCCTGGATCAGGTTGATTCGGGTACTGACACATGAAATAATGAATTCCATCTCTCCAATTACCTCATTGTCCGAATCTCTGACCCATTATTTGTCTAAGAATAATGAGGAGACAGATAGAAGTTTAACGAGTGAAGAAAAGTTGGATAAAGCCCTTACGGGTTTGCATGTTATTAAAGAGCAAAGCCAATCGCTATTGGACTTTGTGGAATCCTATCGAGATCTGACTCGATTGCCAAAACCAGAAATCAAATTAATAGAAGCCAAAACAATAACTGAAACCCTAATGGTTTTGTGTCAATCCATGTCAAATATACCAGATGCAGAACTTAATATCGCAATAAATCCTACTGATCATATGCTGATGGGAGATCAGGAACAGCTCATTCAGGTTTTACTGAATATCGTTAAAAATGCCTATGAATCAGTATCAAAAGTGAGATCAGCCCAAATAGATATCGGAATTTCAGCTACGAACCAAGGATCTGTGATAACGGTCAAAGACAATGGTCCGGGTATCAACCCAGGCATAATTAATGAAATTTTCACACCATTTTTCACCACGAAAGAATCAGGTACTGGCATAGGACTAAGTTTATCAAAGCAAATCATAAGGAACCATGGAGGAAGCATCTCTGTTCATTCTATTCCCGGGTTTGAAACAATTTTTACTATTGAATTGATCAATAGATTTTAAGAATTGTTCAAATAATTGCACCTTAATCAAATGAGATAGCACTTAAATTAATTTTGAACTCCAATTAAGGAATGATAATTTGAGAAGTTAATATATTATATTTGGTAAACTATTTGAGAATGCAAGGATTCATTAAGGATAAAACATTTGAGATAGAACAGATTTGCAAGGCATACGATATAAAAACTTTGTATGTTTTTGGCTCAGTTTGTACTGAAAGGTTTAGTGATAGCAGTGATATTGATATTCTGGTTTCTTTCAAGGAAATCTCGATTGAAAAGTACACAGATAATTATTTTGAATTGCATTATGAATTTGAAAAATTATTTGAACGAAAAGTTGATATTATCACGGAGAATTCTTTATCGAATCCATACTTCATTGAAAGTGTTGAAGAGACCAAACAATTAGTATATGCAGCGTGAAATTCTAAAATACCTGCACGATATTCGGGAATCGATTGATTCTATTTATGAATACCTGGGGGATAAAAGTGATTTCAACTATTATCTGGGGAATAAACTTTTAAGACGTGGCATCGAAAGAGAATTGGAGATTATTGGAGAGGCAACAAATAGAATTACTAAAATTGACAGTGAAATAGAGATTTCAGATTCAAGAAGGATAGTCGATTTAAGAAACTGGGTTATACATGGTTACGATAAAGTAGATGATGTTATAATCTGGGGAATAATTTCGAGGGATATTCCAAAACTTAGAGAGCAAATTCAGAAACTGATTGAATAGCCTGGAACTTCAACCAAAAGTCAATCATTACATTATTCCCCCCCCAGTCTCTTAGCGAATGATGACATAGGAACGAGAAGAAAAACACCTAAATTCGTTTTTCTATATCCCATATTCAAAAGTAAAATAGACATATACTCGTATGCATAATGCACTAATGACATGTTTTATCCTGTTAGTATTTTTGTCTTGTGGACGAGAGGATAAATCTGTGACTGTAGCCTGGAATGGTTCAGATAAAGAATACCTGATTCATATGGATAATGTGAAGGATACGCTTTATCCAAAGCTCTCTGATTTTGCTGAGGATTTTGAGTTTATTCCTTTAGAGACAAAGGAGGAATGCCTGGTAAACCGAGGTGAATACTTTGTGACAGAGAAATATATCTTATTCAAGAAGAGAAGGTTTGGGATTCTTCAATTTGATCGTAGTGGGAGGTTTATCCGGACATTAGCAAGATATGGTCAGGGACCTAACGAATATACCCGAAGCGGGTGGACTGTTGATGAAAAATCTCAAACCTTATACATGGCTGCTTCCGCTAAGAAGAATTATTTTCTTCGGTTTAACCTGAACACAGGAGAGTATTTGGGTGACCTGAAAAAAGCTATGCAGGGCAAAAGTACAAATATTGAATTTACCCCTGAGAATTCACTATTGGTGAACCCATTTGCAAAGTTTAAAGAAGGCGAGAATGAATACTATTTGTATGAACAGGATCTCTCTGGTGAGTTATTAAAAACATTTGAAGCCCCTGCCGGATGGTTTAACGTTTCCAGCGGAAAGAACCTTTTTGTTTTTGACGGCAAAGCGAGGTATGAATTGTTTGATGATGGAAGTATTTTTACTGTTAAAAAGAACAGATTGGTTCCATTTATTTCGTTTGATTTTGGAGTAACCAATACGCCGGATAGGGTAGGTTATTGTTCTATGATCATGGAATATGAAACCAATGACTGGGTAGTTCTTGAGAAAAGATCCGTAGTGAAAATAGTTGACGATATCATCTACTTTGAATCAACAAATTATATTTTCGACAAAAAAGAAGAAAAAGTCTATCACCAAGGGCCTATTCATTTTGATCCCACTCATCAAGGTATATATGATGGAGATAATAAATCATTAAGCATTCAGGGGAATGGTATTATTCACTTTGTGTACCAGTCCATTGATTTTATTGATCAGGCTAAGAAGGCTCTGGAAGATGATGATTTTACAGAACCTTATCGATTTAAATTAAAGAGAGTGGCAGGTTTGATGACGGAGAATGATAACCCGGTTGTGGTTGTTGGACGGTTGTTAGTTGAGATCAAATGACGACCCCGAAACCGCCGAAAAAGAAATAGTATCTGGAAGAGCTGATGCAATTGCCTTTGGAAGACCATTTATTTCAAATCCGGATCTACCTGAAACTATCAGAAAGGGTTTACCTTTTGCTCTGCCCGACGAAGCAACTTATTACACTACCGGGGAAAAAGGGTATACTGATTATTGAAAATATTAAACGGGGAATAATAGCTACTAGTAAATGTATTGAATTCAATATCTTTGATAGAAACCAATAAAAACCTGGCTTTATGAAAACAACAATTCTTTTTATTATTGGACTTTTCCTTGCACCTTCTCTCATTGCACAAAGCAAGTACCAGCAAGAGGTAATCTGCCCTTGCATGCTTGAGTATAAATTCCCAAAAACCTTAAAGGATGGTCAAGGTCTTTTGCAAGCTTTTGGCGGGGTTCCTGTGATGAGGTTTGCAAAAGCCAAGATTGAAGGCGATAAGTTAATTTGCCAATATGAGAAAGCATTTGCAAAATTCCATTTTGATGGTTTCGGTTTTGTTGATGGGAGTAATAAGATGGATGATGTTCCATATGAAATAAGTCTGACCCTGGTTGAAGATTTCTTGAATGGCTGGACTGCATCAAGAAAAACAGTTGTTCTACCACATTACTACAGGGGATGTGTTGTGTATACAATTGATCGTTGTCCTGAAGATGGTAAATATTCCTGGAATGGTGCATTTTATAAATCAGAGTATACCGGCAAACAAATTACTCTGTACCGCAAGATTAATAATGAAGCCCGGATAAATAGTACAGGAACCGGTTTTATTCTTTCCGATACTAAGACAGGGTTGTACACTCCTGCGGCTAAAACTGATGAAATAACTATTCCGGCTACAAAGGAGAAAAGAAAGAATAGAAGAAAACGGATCATTAAATAACAATCCTATAAAGTACCATTAGTTTTGCCAGATCAAACTCAAAACTGGGACGAAAACAATAATATCTTTTGATGATCCAATCGCTTCTAGGCTTGGGTTTAGTTGCCTAATTCTTAAACAGCTTTTTCAGGACAAGCACCTGAGCTGTTTCAAGCTTAATAATGTACATCCCCGGAGATAAATTTGCTACATCAAGAATTGTTGATTCCCTAAATGCCTTTGTTTTTAACAAAGATCCATTAAGATTGTAGATTTTTATGAGGCATTCATATATAGATGTGGATTCAACAATCAACTCATTGCCAACGGGATTTGGAAATATGTTAAACGAAATTTCACCAATGGAGCTTGATATGGCTTTTGATGCTGGTGTGGTTCCTCTGAAATTTATTTCTGCAATGGAGGTCCTGACATCTGTTTGTGATGCATCCCATAACCAGGAATTGATTGCCTCAAATTTGACATATCTTCCTGTACTATTTTGAAATAGAGAATATTGGTTCAGACCTGTATAGAAAAACTGGCCGGATACTACCGGGTTACCCCATTCTATACCATCCTCACTTAAATAAAGATTATAATCAGCAATTCGACCTTCCCAAGGGGAAACAGTATTTGTATTTGCCTGATAGTTAAATTCGTTAATCACATAAAGCTGACCAAGATCAATGACTATCTCATGAGGCCGCGGATGAGTATTCCCCCACGGCACATGATAATATGTACTTTTATCTCCGTCAAAAGCCTTTGAAGGAGAATAGCCATATTGAGAAGGAGTAGCAGATATCAACCTCCATGCAGATTGTGGGATTTCTGGGAATCGAGATGGAGGATCTTGGATTGTTACATCAAACTGTATCTGATCGGCTCCGATAATTTGAATATCAGTGATTTCAAATCCTGACGATCTGCCGTCCCACCATTTTGAATCTGGAACAGTACTATTAGTAAAGGATTTCCCCGGGACGAATATATCCCCTCTGTTACCCTGATGGGTTCTCAATTTCTCCAATTGAAATAAACCATCAGCCTGTTCGATTGCATGACGATAGTGCTTTGAAGGTGTCATATCTGATAGCCTGTTTGAAGTACTGACTTTTGAATCAGTATGCCATATGAGCAATCCTATATCAACCGGGAATAGTGAATTTCCTATAGTGTTTTTTTTGCGGGCTTCAATAGTGAAGTATTCATTAGGATCGTAGGGATTTCTGAATACAAGAACACTATCTCCATCAGCTCTGAGTGTTATGGTGTTTGCTCCGGAAACAGGTTCAACAATGTACCCCCAATTGTATTGAGCAAGAAATGGACCTCCAATGGGCTCAACATCAGGTTTGCCACCAGACATTAAGCTATAAAATCCTGTTCCACTGGAATGGTCTGTGCCTCCATCGGTATCATAAGTATCGGGAAAAGCGAATATATCATGACCAGTTTCGTGGAGAGTCATAAACAAATTAACTGGTGCTGTGTCCCATGGTGACTTTAATACCGCTCCTTGCAGGTTATTTATTTTTATTCCATTCGAGAGTGTCCATCTTGGCCCATGAGAAGCCCCAACGCCTTTTGGTCCCCATTTGGAGCTTATTATCATCACCGACAATAGTCCGCCTTTCATGCCTTGATCAAAATTATCGTCACATATGCTTAGGGATCTCCAATCGTAGTTTGGATTATTGGCAATGATCCATTCTAAAGCATTTTTCCATAGAAGGATTCCTTCTTGCCAGGTAATGGACTCATAGTAAGTAGAATTCTGAGGCGCCGTATAAAAGAAAATGTCGTGGGTGAAATCGATATTCCTTCTGCTTTGCTCATACCAGTATTTTCTCCAGGATCGTGAAGCCCCTTCTTCTTGATAATTAACCCCATTGATAAGACTATCTAATCGTTCTGCATCTATCCAGGCTGGTACATCCGGGTAATCAATATAAATCGCAATGCCTTTGTACCTGATATTCGAATCGGTGGCTTTCTGTGCAACAATATTTATTTGCAGAGTGAGCATAAACATGCACAACAGAAATATTTTATTTCTCATGTCAGCGAAGGTATAAATAATGCAGGATTATTGCCTTTGTTCAGGCTTTCCAGTCTTTTAGCTAGTTCCAATAGTAAGATATAAGCATTTGCTATGTGAATGACTCAATAAATCAGAGGGTGACAAATTCGAATTTGTCACCCCCTGATTAAGCGGATAGTATGATAATTGTAACTGTTCTAATTTACAACAGTTGCATGTGCTATCAAATAGAAATTATTAATTCCAACCACAATGTCGCCTGGGAAAACATACCTGTCTTCGTTGTCATCACCAGCTTACTAGATATCAAAATCAAATTCTGATAGCAGGCATGGACCTGAAATGAAATCATAAATTCCATCCCTGCCAGTTGATATTGTTACTGAGGAAGCTGTTAATGGACCAGGATGATCGACAAGCAATTCAATGTCATCAGTAAAATACCATGGGTCACTGGCTATATAACCAAAAGTCTCACCACTTTTCTGATACACTGAAATGACCAATTTGTAATAATCATCAATTTGTGGTCTGTCAAGATAAATAAGCGATAGTGGAGGAACTGAAGATCCATCAATCATAGTAACATAGACAGGATTTCCAAATTCATCTAAAATAATCTCACCATTCTCATCTTCGAAATTATTAAAGGTGCCTACATGTGTCTCATAGTCCGGATCATCGTCATCGTTGAGGTATAAATCGATTTTAAAAATGGCTGCCATATCAAATTTAGGATTATCACCATATTTGGATCCAGCATAGTCTTCGAATAGTTCTGAGCAGTGGTCGCCAAAGAATAAACCTTCTTTAACTGTTATGACATTAATTTTAAACCATGTAAATCCAAACTCTTCGGAGTCTGCTGTTTCAAAGCAAAGGACATCCACACTAATCTCAGCTTTAACAAAAGCCCCAACTTCAAAAGGTATGTGTACAGGATTAACTACAAAACTACCATAATTAGATTGAACATGAGGAGCTGCACTGACAACAATATCACTGGGATCTCCATACTTCATTAAGAAAAATTCTTCCAGAATGTATGATCCGGGAGGCAATTTTAATGCAGTGGTATATAATAATCCATTTATGTCCAATATGCTTAAGACAATAGGTTCGGTAATACCTTCAAGCTTGATTAAAGCATAGTCAGCTTCGCTTAAACAATCACTTTCCCCTTCTCCCTTTAGTCCTAACTCACCCTTGTCAATATTAAAAATGATTTCCTGTTCACCTTGTGGTTCCATAGGTAAATCCTGGTTACATCCAGATAAGAAGATGCCAAGGATTCCTACTAAGAATAATTTTAATGTTCTCATGGATTAGTTAATATTTGCCTGACTTTGTACAATGTTTAAGCCAAGAAACATAAATAGCAGAAAAGCAGTTGGGTACGCGCTAATATTTGATCATAAAAATGCCAAATCATGGAATCAACCATGCTTTTTTGGAAAGCCTTCAATAAGAAAATAGAAATCTTTGGAATCAAGGAACCAGCAGATCAAAAAACTCACAATAGTTATTCCCGATACTGGTTTTTTTGCAGGCAGACAGGTCTACTTTGTTATCCGGCAGGTCTGGAATTGCCATCCGGACAATGTTTCCGAATTTCTGGGGATGGGCTGTTTCAAAAAAGATGCCTGTTTCATGTTTGGTGAGGTCTTTATCCAGGCAAATTTTCCCAACTGCACCATGTGGGTCCAGGGTATAATTATTCCTTTGAAATACCTCCCGGATTTCGCCAAGAGTTTGCTTATCATCGATGGAGTAAGAATGTATCTTGTTCTGAATTGCATTATGATCTCCATCAAAAAGATGCATAAGGCGCTCAAAATTGCTTGGAGCCCCTACATCCATTGCATTAGAATAGGTTGAACATGAAGATTTTGGCAGGTACTGACCCGATTTAAGATAGAGGTGAAAAGTGTCATTTGCATTGTTAGCGGCGATGAAGCGTTTTATTGGCAAACCCATTTTTCTGGCTATTATTCCAGCCGTAAGATTACCAAAATTGCCGCTGGGAACAGAAATTACAATTGGATTTTCAGTCAGCTTTCTAATCTGTTTCCAGGCAAAGAAATAGAATAGCATCTGGGGTAATAAACGGGCTACATTAATTGAATTTGCACTACTGAGTTTCATTTCCTTATTCAGGAATTCATCTGCGAATGCCTCCTTTACCAGGGCCTGACAATCATCAAATGTACCATCCACCTCAATCGCCCTGATATTGCCTTGCAAAGATGTCATTTGGTGCTCCTGATAAGGACTCACCTTGCCTTTTGGATACAGAATGGCAACTTCTACTCCGTCAACCTGGTAGAATCCATGCGCCACAGCACTTCCTGTGTCGCCTGAAGTAGCCACTAGAACTGTTACTTTTTGCTTAGTATCAGTGAAATGCGACAAACAAGTTGCCATGAAACGGGCTCCGAGGTCTTTAAAAGCCTTTGTCGGTCCATGGTAGAGTTCCAGCGCATAAACATCCGGAGCTACAGGTACAAGAGGAATGGGGAATACTAAAGTTTTTTTGAGGATACTCTGAAAATCACTCCATTCAATTGATTCTTTAGCAAAGGGATACAATACTTTGCTTGCAATTTCAATATCTGACAGATCAAGCATCTGAGAAAAAAAAGAAGCATCCAAAACTGGTATCATTTCTGGCATAAACAGGCCTTTGTTCCTTGCGAGCCCTTGCACAACAGCTTGTTTGAATGATGCCTTTTCCTTAATGTTTTTTGTATTAATATACTTCATTCTTTTCGCTTAGAACGTGTCGACAAGTCTGGCGCCCTTATTATTAGCAAGAGATTCAATTAAACTCATGGTGTCAATGGAAGTATTATAAAAGACCTGTTTCATCGCCTCCTGTATCTTTTTTGCCTGAGTAATATTATCTGTCAGTGCAAAAACAGATGGACCGGAGCCTGATATTCCGAAACTAATTGCGTCATTTTGCTTGGCAGCAGCCTTTATTTCCTCAAATTTCGGGATCAACAAAGCCCTGGCAGGCTCAGCAACTTCATCTACCATGGCCCGTGAAAGAAGGGAAAGATCATTTTGGTAGAGACTCGCTACCAGTGCCCCCATATTGGCCCATTGATTTGTTGCCGTCTGCAGTGAGATATTTTGCTGCATGACCGACCTGGAATCCTTTGTGTTCACTACAATTTTTGGAAATAGAATAACCACAAATAGTCCTTTGGGAATGGGAAGACGAATAATATCAATTGGATTATTATCACGCACCAGCACCAGACCTCCCAAAAGGGCCGGGGCAACATTATCAGCATGAGCTGTTCCTGATGCAAGTCTTTCTCCTTCTGCAGCAAACGCCACCAACTCATTATCACTGAATGACTTGCCAAGAAACTCATTATATGTAAAAGCGGCTGCAGCACTACTGGCACTGCTAGAACCGAGACCACTTCCTGATTCAAAGCCCTTATGGATGCGAATATCCAGCCCCCTGAAATTACCCAATGCTTCCTGCATTTTTCTAATTACAACGCTGCAACAGTTTTTGTCAATAGACATTGGAAGATTTTCACCATTGACAATCTGTGTAATTCTGTTGGTATCTGTTCCATTCAAAGAGACTTCAACTTTGTCACCAATGCTTTCCAAAGCAAGGCCGAGAACATCAAATCCCACACAAAAGTTACCAATACTGGCTGGTGCAAAACCACATACTTTTTTCATGTTTTGTAGCTCTATATACTTTGTAACAAATCAGATAAACGAGTAATCAGATTTAGTTTTTCACCTTGATATTCAGTGTTTTAATGCGGTGTTCTGAAATGATCTCATTTCTAGCAAGGTAGGAAAATAAATCGGTGAGATTTTTGAAATTTAAACAATCAGCTAAATTTGTCTTACTTTAGTAGTAGTAATAATATCCATGAGGTGAAGCGGGCATGACAAAAACAAAAACATTTTAACATTTAGGATGTTTTATTAATTGCTACGCGAGTTATACCGATTCAAGAAGGAGTAACTGATATAAATATAAAAGTATGAAAACAATACTACGATTTTTTACCATTCTGATGGTTTTTGTAATGATGGGATATGGATCCTATGCTCAGGATGAACAGGTTTCAAAGCTTAAGATTCATAAGATTATAAAGCAAAATGGAGCTGCATTCGTTGGTACAATAGTTTCAGAGGATGCAAGGGAAATTCTTTTGAACACTGAGGAGGTGGGCATGATTTATATTCCCAAGCATGAGATTGATGAGATTATTGAGATTCATGAGGGAGAAAAGTTTGTAACAGGAGGATTGTTTTCTACAAGATATTTTCTGACAACAAACGGTTTCTCAATAAATAAAGGAGATAATTATGTGCAGTGGAACCTCTTTGGTCCGGATTTTCAATTTGGAGTAGCTGATAATTTCACGGTTGGTGTGATGACCTCCTGGGCAGGAATGCCAATTATTGGAACAACAAAATACAGTACCCAAATTTCTGAAAAGATATTTGGTGGAGTAGGGTTTCTGGGCGGAACAGGATCGTGGGCTTTCCCGAAATATGGTATGGCCTTACCTTTCGGATTTCTTTCGATTGGCGACAGAGTGAATAATGTTAATCTCACCGCTGGATATGGCTTTATTTTTACTGAAACTAGAAGAGTGTATACTCTCCACAGCCAGCCTGATCATGAGGGAGCTACGAACTCGTTTTCCCATCAAGATAAGGTTGAAACACAAGGCAGGCCTATGTTTTCTCTGGCGGGGATGTTCAGGTTGAACGATAAATTCAGCTTCGTTTTTGATTCTTTTTTCATGCTGGCTGGTAAGGACATGGAACGTCAACAAATCAGGTCTGATCAGGACCCAAATAACTTTAAGAGTACTTACAGGATCGTTACTGAAATAGTAAAATCTAATCCAATTGTGGTTTTAGCACCCGGTTTGAGATTCCAGGCCACTGAAACCAGCTCATTCCAGTTTGGTTTCACCGGGGTTCATTTTGAAGGTGAATTTGTACCTGTTCCTATTCCATTGATTCAGTGGTTTAAGAGGATATAGACCGACAAATAAAATAGCATTATAGGTGTTCTTCTGGGTGACAGCGAGTAGGCCAAGCAACTTTGGCCTTGTGTCATAATACCATCATTTTTTATATTTTAGCTCCCCAATTTTTATAGACTGATCTTATGATGTACCTCTTGCTGTTTTTTTGTGCGATTTTTTTTCTGCCAGCTCAATCTCAAATTACTTCTGAGTGGAGAGGCCCGGGCAGAACAGGGATATACAATGAGTCACATCTACTCAAAGAATGGCCTGAATCTGGTCCTGAAAAGCTATGGTCATCTGATAAGGTATTGAATGGATACTCTTCTCCTGCCTTTGGAGAGAAGTATATTTACGTCACAGGAAGAAAAGATGCTCAAGAGTATTTAACAGCTTTGGATTACCAGGGCAAACAGATCTGGCAAGTGCAATTCGGTAAAGCCTGGCATAAATCCTATCCTGAAACACGAACCACTCCAACAATATTTAACAATAAGGTTTATCTGATATCAGGTCAGGGTGAGGTGGTTTGTCATGATGCTGAAACCGGTAGGCAAATATGGTTTCGCGATGCTAATGCGGAGTTTTCAGGGATGTATAATTTATACGGACCTTCTGAAGCTCCCTTAATCGTTGAGGATAAAATATTCTATTCACCTGGCGGATTTGAAACGAGCATGATTGCCCTCGATACAGAAACGGGTGAGCTCATATGGCAAACTGAAAGCATACCCGATTCAGCGGCTTATGTGTCACCTTTGTATGTCAAACATAATGAACAGGAAATGATCATCAACATCCTGGCAAACTGGGCTTTTGGAGTGGATCCGGCCGATGGGAAAATTCTATGGAAGTTTGATTATATCGGCCTGGATACCCGGCAAAGTAATCCTTATATGATCAGAACGAACTGTAATACACCCCTTTATCACAAGGGAGAAGTTCTGTTGAATAAGGGATACGATCATCCTTCAGCCATGCTTTCACTTAATGAATCCGGAACCGATGTGAATCTGAAATGGACCAGTTTTGATTTTGATACACACATGGGTGGATACGTTCTTTTGGATGGCTATTTGTATGGCTCAAACTGGATTAGCAACGGACAAGGCAACTGGCTTTGCGTCGACTGGGAGACGGGTGCAACGATGTGGGAGGAGAAATGGAATAATAAGGGCTCAGTTATATATGCTGACGGATTATTGTATTTCTATGAAGAAAAACGGGGCAATCTTGCACTTGTCAAACCCAATCAACAGAAGATGGATATCATTTCTTCCTTCCGGATACAAGAAGGCCAGGGACCTCACTGGTCACATCCGGTAATTAATAAGGGCATACTTTACATCCGACATGGTGAGGTTTTAATGGCTTACAATATAAAGGCCGATTGATCGCTGTTTAGCGAAGAAGCAACTATAGTAATACTCCGGTCGGGCAATAAATATCAAGCGATTATCTCTTAATTATTTTCTGCGGAAATGTTTGAATATAAACCGGGAGTGGTTTTCCTCCCGGATGATATCCCAGTCCTCCAATTTGATAAGGGGAAAGTAAGTGTTTCCTTCAAATGATCCTTTGATGAAGGATAAGTACATTTCATCTGCCAGATCAATGGCAACTTTGTAGATGGATCCACCTCCGGCAATGAAAATCCTTTGTGTGTGAAGTTTTGCTTCTTCAATAGCTGCTTCCAGAGATGGAACGGCTTTGGCTCCAGTAATTGAGGCTTGCCGGGTAATTACCAGAACACGTGTTTTTTTGAGGTCTTTGCCATATATATTATATGATTTTCTTCCCATGATAACAGTGTTACCTTCCACAAAATCAAGATATTGCTGATATTCTTCAGGAATACTCCAAGGCAAACCACTCTCATTTCCGATTACATGATTCCCTGTCATAGCTGAGATGATAATAACAAGTTTTGAATTCTCCATAGTTTATAGTCTTTATATCAGGGTAACATCACACATTACTTCAAGAAGGGCTTCTGGATTGTCAAGAACTTTATACCATTTAATTTCTGTTTTCGAACTCATATGCAAGGTGGTATTTTAGCTATACGCTTCTTTAAAAATTTTGATTCCTGATCGAAAAAAAGACAAAACCATTGCCTGCTGATCATAAGATGTGCCAGCTTTCATTATTTCGGAGTGAGTAAGTACTCCACCATGCCAACCTGTTTTACTCCATTCACCTGCATCCGGAGAAGGCAATTCATTAAAACCCTCCAGGTTTTCGTGAGACCAGATATTAAGATAAAAATAGGGCTCTTTAATCATGCTATCCGGAATAGCCCATCCGAAGCCAAGAGATTTAGTGACTTCTTTTTGGTCATTCCAAGCAATGTTTTCAATACCACCTGTATCGAAATGCTCTGGCCATACTCGTATGCTGGAAGCATTGTCTAAATCCTCTGCAATTTGGGTGATGATCGTTTCGGCATTTTGCCGATAATGTGTATTCTCAATAAAAGCCTCCTGATCGGGCATACTAAACATTCCGCCCACATGAATATCATGGCTTGGAATAGGATTATTGGGTTTGTTGAGGAGGTTTGAAGTATCCACTCCGTTTTGTTCGAGTGCTTCCCTAAGCTCTTTGTACACAGCCTCCTGTGTTTTTCCAATCAAAGAAATTGCCTTATTAGTGGTTTTACCTTCTCTGATCAGATGAAGCTGTAAGCTCGACAATTGCAGACCAACACTAAGGCCATTGGGAAGTGTATTTCCGACTAGCATTTTTGATTCGGCCACATAGCCCATATTGGTATTGCTTTGATCTGGCAGCTGTGGTAATAAGTACCAGCCTGCCATTCCTACATACTGAGAGGCATGATGTTGTTGAATTAAGGCTTCATGTATTATCGGATTAAAAGCTTGAGTTATCATGCTGTTGATTTGTTTAATGTTAGAACTTTCTTTGCCTGTATAGTCGCTAAAAGAAGGTCATCCTTACAAAAAAACAAATGCAATACCGATTTGTTAATCGTCAATAGCCTGAAACACCAGTTGGCGAAACTTCCATGCGGTATTGTCTGTGTAATTACCCTGTGTTTGTTTCATCATGATTCCGATGATTTGCTCAACGGGATCAGCGAAGTACTGAGTATTGAAATATCCGCTCCAGTCAAAGGTTCCATTACTACCGCGGCCACCCATATCTTCTCCTAACTGATTAAGTACGCTAAATGCCAGTCCGAAATGTGAATCTCTGCCTTCCCAGATATCGCCAATTTGGTTGCTCAGAATTACATCCACTGTTGTTCGGCTCAGAATTCTTACTCCATTAAGTTCACCTTTATTGAGGTACATCTGGAGGAAGGTAGCGTAGTCTTTTGCGGTGCTTGAAAGGCCGGCTCCTCCGGCGAAAAAGCGTTTTGCTCCTGAAATGGGATAGTCAGGGTCGTACAAGGTTTTAGGGAATCTTTGCCACTCTCCATCAAGGGGGTACTGGACGGGGGCCAGGCGATCAGCTATTTCATCCGGCAGGTAAAACCAGGTATCATGCATGCCCAGTGGATCTAATAATCTTTCACGGAGAAACTTGTCGAAAGGCATTCCTGAAATAATCTCGATAAAATAGCCCAGCACATCCAGGCCTTCGCTATATGTGAAATCCTCACCTGGATTATGGTGGAGTGGTAATTTTGCCAGTTTCTTGATATTTTCCTCAATTGTGATGTTTTCAGTGGTGAATGCATCAATTATGCCAGCCTTTTGGTATATCATTGTAAAACGTTCGTCTGCATCAATCATACCATATCCGATTCCGGATTTATGACTGAGTAAATCACGTATAGTAATCTCTCTTTTTGCCGGGATAGTGGTATATGAAGTGTCACTATAGCGAAAATTGTTCAGAACCTGCGGGTTTTTAAATTCCGGAATATACCTTGAAATCGGGTCATCCAGTCTGAACTTTCCTTCTTCCCAAAGCATCATTACTGCTGTGGAGGTAATAGCTTTGGTTTGAGAGGCTATGCGAAAAATATCATCAGTCTTCATAGCCCTGCCTGCCTGACTATCAGCCATCCCATAAGCTTTGTTAAGCACAATTTTTCCTTTTCTGGCTACCAGAACCACAATCCCTGGAATGTCCTCCGATGCAACTGTTTCTTTACACATGGCATCAATGAGTGCCAAACGCTCCGATGACATACCTACTTGCTCCGGTTTCGCTTTAGAGAGGGGAGGGGAATTATTAATTGACTGAGTCTGAGCGAATCCGGAGGAGAGAATAATCAATGAAAATAGCAGGAGGCTGAATATGTTTTTCATCCGTTTATATTTAATTTTTTTCCTTTTGTCATGCTCGGTTCATAATCGGGGAATATTTATCATTCAAATTTGATGTAATTTATGAATATTTTGTGTAAAAGGGATATTGCGTACTGAAAGTACTTTGCGATAAATCAGTTATGACAGGGAGCTTCGTAGTAAATTAAATTATGTAATTAAATACGTAATTAATTACATAATTAATTTTCTGGAAAGTGTTGATTGATTGGGTCCTGGATACTGAATCGCTTTCCAACAACCATCAGTCTTTTTACTATCCCAGACTAATCTCTTATAATTTGGGGACTTGATATTATCACAAACCCCACCACTTCGGTTAAAAAACCGACAGTTTTTACAGATTTTTTCCAAATCCAAGAGTTTTACGTGTTCCGGGCTGAAAGGTACTGAAAAATCTGAGTAATTTCAAATAATGCCATTGATTGAGAGATGTATTGGCTTGATATAAAAATGAATATGGGTTAGATAAAAAAGATGACATTTGAGCCATTTTCATAGCGCTTAAGCAAATATGAAAGGGCTATTGCACAGCATCAATAATAGTCGGTGGGAATTGTATATTTAAGCCTGTATTTTTTTAATCCATCCATCATGAGAACAATCCTTGTCAGCTTCCTGATTGTGTTGGCCATTAATTGTCCGGCTCAGAACCAAAATAATCATTCGTTTTCTGAATTGAGCTTCAGAAATGTTGGCCCCAGCAGGGGTGGACGAGTAACAACTGTTGCTGGAATTGAAACCAGTCCTTCAATTTTTTACATGGGAGCTACTGGAGGAGGAGTATGGAAAACCACCAATTACGGACAAAGCTGGAAAAATATATCCGATGGTTTTTTTGCGACTGGTTCTGTAGGCGCTATACGTGTAGCTCAGGGCAATCCTGATATAGTGTATGTGGGAACAGGATCAGACGGGATGCGTAGCAATGTAATAATTGGAAAAGGGATGTATCGTTCAAAAGATGCAGGAAAAACCTGGGATTTCATCGGTTTAAAAAATGCCGGGCAAATTGGAGCTGTAGAAATTCATCCTGATAATCCGGATATCTGTTATGTGGCCGCAATTGGCAATCCTTTTGGACCCAATAAGGAAAGGGGAGTGTATAAAACCATTGACGGAGGCGAGAATTGGAAGCATGTATTATTTATTTCAGATAAAACAGGTGTAGTCGATCTGGAGATTGCTCCCGATAATTCTGATATTATCTATGCCTCTGTTTGGACAGTTGATCGAAAACCATGGACCATTATTTCAGGATCGGAAGAAGGAGGTGTGTATAAAAGCAGCGATGCTGGTGATAATTGGAAGAAGTTAAGTAATGGCCTGCCGGATGGAGTCGTTGGCAAGTCTGATTTGGCCGTTTGCCTGGCCGATCCTGCTAATCTTTATGTTTTAATGGAAGCAGCTGATGGCAAAAACGGACTTTATTTTTCTGATGATTACGGTGAGAGCTTCAGCTTACTAAGTGATTATCGCTCACTGCTTGACCGACCATTTTATTATTGCAACATTGACGTAGATCCCACCAATCCGGATATAATCTATGTGAATACAACAGGTTGCCACAAGTCAGTTGACAAGGGTGAGACCTGGCGTCGCTTATCCACCCCACATGGAGACAATCATGATATCTGGATTAATCCATCCGATCCGAATGTGATGATTCAGTCAAATGATGGCGGAGCCAATGTAAGCAGGGATGGGGGACAAACATGGTCAACACAGGGAAATCAGCCTACAGCAGAACTATACCAGGTAAATGTGGATGATCAGTTTCCATATTGGCTATATGCGGGGCAACAAGATAATTCCACACTGGCAATTCCCAGCACAAGCACAACTTCATCAAGGCGGGGCAGCACTAGTATTATGTCAGTTGGAGGCTGTGAAACTGGTCCGGCCATTCCAAAACCCGGAAATCATAACATTGTTTATGCTAATTGTAAGGGTCGATTTGGGGTATTTAATAAGATATCAAGGGTAGAGAAGCAGTATTATGTGGGTGCTGCCAATATGTACGGACATAATCCCAAAGATTTGAAATATCGTTTTCAGCGTGTATCGCCGATATTCATATCCCCCCATAACCCGGATGTTGTTTATCACGCTTCGCAATATTTGCATAAAACCACAGATGACGGAGTGACCTGGGAAACTATTTCACCCGATCTAACAGCTTTTACCCCTGAAACTCAGGTGGTTTCCGGGAGTCCTATTACTCGTGACATCACTGGTGAGGAGTTCTATAGTACCATCTATTCTTTGAATGAATCTCCTCTTCAGGAAGGTGTAATCTGGGTTGGAGCAAATGATGGTCCGGTTCACCTTACAAGAAACGGAGGTCAAAGCTGGGAAGATGTAACCCCTCCTGATCTGCCCCCGGGTGGTCGGGTACAAACTATTGAAGCTTCGCCTCATGATGCTGCGAAAGCCTACATAGCTGTGTTACGGTACCAGCTCAACGATTTTAGTCCGCATATATACCGTACCACAGATTATGGTAAATCCTGGGTTCGAATTTCAACAGGTGAGAACGGAATTCCAATTGATCATCCGACCCGGGTAATCAGGGAGGATCCTGACAGAGAGGGTTTACTTTATGCCGGTACTGAATTTGGATTGTTTGTGTCATTCAATGATGGGAAAAGCTGGATATCTTTTCAGCAGAACCTTCCTGTGGTGCCTGTTACCGATATTAAGGTTCATCAGAAGGATTTGGTTTTATCTACCATGGGACGTTCATTTTGGATTATGGATGACATCAGCCCTCTGCACGAATTTTCAAAAACAGCTCATGCATCTGTTCAATTGTTTACCCCACGCACGGCATATCGATCAAGAGATACCCGTGGTGCTACTATTCATTATATGCTGACGGATAAGGCCGATTCGGTAAGAGTTGAAATTTTGGATCAGGAGGGAAAGACAATTTCTCAACTCAAAGCATCAAAGAAAAAAGGTTTACATCGTCTCACCTGGGGATTAAATCATGGTGGGGCCAGCGCAGCATCCGGCAGGAGAGGATTTTCAGGACCAAAGGCAGTACCAGGAGAGTATGCGCTTAGATTAACTGTGGATGAAAAGGTTTTTGAGACAAGTTTTTCTGTTTTAGCCGACCCGCGCGTGGTGGCTGATGGGATGACTCTGGCCTATTTTCAGGAACAGTTTGATTTGAGTGTTAAGGTGAAAGACTTGCAGGATGAGGCAAAATTGTTTCAGGGAGACCTTGACTCTGTTTTATCGAAACTTAATGAGGACGCAGAGGCAAAAGGCAAGAGGGCTAGAAGACAGACGGCCAAAATCACCAATCTACTTAAAATATTAACGGTGGTTCGGAGTGAGCTGGTAAGTGATTCAGGGGTTTATCCTCAGCCTATGTTGACAAATCAGATTGGGTATCTATATTCTATGGTGAGTAGGGCTGATCAAAAGCCAGGTAATGAGGCTTATGTCAGATACAAGGAGCTGAAATCACGGTTAGAACTATTAGAAAAACTTGCTGATTTGTAAGGAATAGCTACTTCTTGCGACATAGATATTGAACATTTAGTTTACAATATTCTATGAACGCAAAGACAGTAGGGTTAATCATAATTTTGTTCTGGCTGTGGGGAGGATCGTTCTCCCTGCAGGCTCAGAGCAATACAGTTCATCAGGTAAACAGTAGTGATTTTCAGCGATTTGTTAGCGATAATGAAGGTGTATTGCTGGATGTACGAACCAGCTTCATTTGCTTAAGGTCAATACTGATGCCTCCCGCAGTTTAGTCAAAACTCTCTCTGTTCCCAGTGTACCGTATCTGGCCTTGTATAAAAATGGCAAGAAGGTGTTTTCAAATATCGGATTGATGGAAGGTCACGAGCTGGAGGGGGTTTTAAGTGGATATCTTGGGGAATAATAAGGCTTAGGGCATAAGGGTTAAGGCTTAAGGGAAAAATAAGGCTTAAGGATTAAGTATAAGTATTAGGACTAATGACCAACGACCAATGACCAACGACCAATGACCAACGACTAATGACCAGCGACTAATGACCAACGACCAATGACCATGGACTAGCGACCATTGACCGTTTTCTTTTCTATTCAATATATTCTGATAGTATCCGTCGCAATCCGCCTTCTTCCTGATAGCCGACAATTTTGCGAACTCCATTTCCTTGTGGATCAACGAGGATCATTGTTGGATAGCCTGTGATTCCATATTCTAAGGGGTAGGTTTTTGTATTGTCATTGACTTGGGTCCAGATGGCACCGTCGTGTTCTATGGCTTCGAGCCAGCGTTCGTAATTCTTTGGTTTGTCGACAGAGACGGAAATGATCTCGAAATTCTTCGAGTCTTTCCAGTCAGCATAAATATTGATCAGGTGGGGTGTTAATTTTCTACACCAGTGGCAGTCGACATACCAAAAATCAAGCAGTACCCATTTGCCTTTGAAATCCGAGAGGGAAACCATTTCGCCTTCAGGGTTTGGATATGTGAATTCAGGAACGGGTTTTCCGTTTGTGGTGCGTTCGGCAATTTCATGTTGGTCAAGAATGCCCTGATAGCGCTTGTCCCCTTCAAATTCTTTGAAATGCTCAACATAAAAAGCCAGATCACTGGCAGATTCGGTTCTTACAAGGGGTAAGGTGATCACCAATCCGGCATAATTAGGATTTTCTTTGATTAGTTTGCGGGTGAGATCTGTTTTTCGCTTTTTCACTTCTTCCTGAATGATCCAGGCTTCTTCGCATTCCTCCTTTGATCTTGGCTCTTTTTTGTATACTGTATTCCATCCGCGCCAGGCGACTTTGACTTCATCTTCAAGGGGTTTTAAGTGCTCGAAAAGATCTTGCAGAATTATGTTGTTTTCGGTGCCTCCCAATTCAAATCCTCTGGCTTCAGAATAGGTCACTTCAATAATTCCGGGTTCCAGAATCATACGGGTTCTGATTTGTAGGGGGTAAGGAAATCCCAACGAGACAAGGGTTGGGAAAGAATCAACTGTACCGGTAAACTCTGCTTTCCCATCAACTATAGCGACCGTATCTTCAGTGACATACCAATGGTTGTGTACCATTACTGAATCGGGCTCATCTTCTAGTGTTACGATTATTTTGTATTCATTTTCCCCCAATTTTGGTGTGCATGACATTATGATTGTGAGGATTCCGAGAATGAGGATAAAATGTTTCATGGGTATTTTTTAGGAAAAGTAGTTAATTTAAATTAAAAAGGTTCGGGGTCCGGGGTCCGGGGTTCGGGGTCCGGGGTCCGAAGTCCGAAGTCCAAAGTCCGGGGTCGATGGTCGTTGGTCGATGGTCGTTGGTCTGGAGGTTTCGGTTTGTTTTGGGAATTATTTAACATGGGATTTGATGGAAACAACTTATGTTTGTGTCGTATTATATGTAATGTTCAGGAAAATAAGTCATATTATTCTTTCATTCGTTTTACTGATGGTGACATCAGGATTCACTATTCATCAGCATTTCTGTTGTGGTAATCTCATTGAAACCAAGCTTTTTCAGGAACCAAAGTTTTGCTGTGGAGAGGGTAGTGATTGTTGCTCTAATGAAAGTGAGACCTATTTGCTGGATGAAGATTATGTTTCTTTCATAGAATTTGTGGATTTTCAGGATGTCCAGATTGATTTACCTCCCTTAAATCCTGTTTTTATTGAAAAAATTGAGGCTCATAGTATATGTCTCAATCCCATAAAAATTCTGCACCCGCCAGATACGGGCACGGTGCTTGCCCGATTGCAAGTATTCTGTTTATGATTATGTAAGTGATGATTATCAGCTAGCAGGCAAATGGTATGCCCGGCTGGTTCGTTGATACTATTCATTTCTTATTTAATTACACAAAATGCTTGGCAAAATAATTCGTTTTTTTCTGGAGAATAAGCTGCTTACCCTTCTGCTCCTTGCAGGTTTTATTGGCTGGGGTATCATTACTTCTCCTTTTAGCTGGGATACGGGATTTCTTCCCCGTGATCCGGTTCCTGTTGATGCCATTCCCGACATTGGGGAAAATCAGCAGATTGTTTATACAGAGTGGCCGGGGAGGTCACCGCAGGACATTGAAGATCAGATTTCCTACCCGCTTACTACCTCTTTATTAGGAATTCCGGGTGTGAAAACTATAAGGAGTAATTCCATATTCGGAGTATCGAGTATCTATGTCATTTTTGAGGAGGATGTAGAGTTTTACTGGAGTCGTACCCGAATTCTTGAAAAGTTAAATTCTTTATCAGCGGGAACTCTTCCCGAGGATGTTACTCCTTCATTAGGTCCTGATGCCACAGCATTAGGGCAAATATTCTGGTATACATTGGAGGGTCGTGATCCGGAAGGAAATCCGGCAGGTGGATGGGATCCTCAGGAATTAAGGAGTATACAGGATTTCTATGTGAAATATGGACTTACTGCTTCTGCAGGGGTTGCCGAAGTAGCATCGATAGGAGGATTTGTAAAAGAATACCAGGTGGATATTGATCCGGAGGCTATGAAAGCCCAGGGAGTTAATGTTGCACAAATTATTGAGGCAGTTAAAAACAGCAACCTTGATATTGGAGCTCGTACAATCGAATACAACCGTGTGGAATATTTGGTTAGGGCTATCGGCTATATCGAAAAGCTCGAAGACCTGGAAGAAGCAGTAGTCGCTGTTTATGATAATATTCCTGTAAGGATAGAAGATGTGGCCAAAGTAAATTTTGGTCCGGCTACCCGAAGAGGAGGATTAGATAAAGGAGGGGCTGAAGCAGTTGGAGGAGTTGTGGTTGCAAGATATGGAGCTAATCCCATGGCTACCATTGAAAACCTAAAAGACAAAATTAAAGAGATTAGTCCGGGATTACCTTCTAAGGAGTTGCTTGATGGAACAATTTCAAAGGTTACCATTGTTCCATTCTATGATAGAAGCGGTTTGATTAAGGAAACCCTGGGAACTCTTGAAGAGGCTCTTACTCTGGAAATACTCATTAGTATTCTGGTTGTAATTCTTCTGGTTTTAAATCTACGGGCTTCATTGCTGATATCCAGCTTGTTACCTATTGGAACACTCATGACTTTCATCGTGATGCGAAGGTTTGGAGTGGATGCAAATATTGTGGCTCTTTCAGGCATAGCTATTGCGATTGGAGTGATGGTGGATGTGGGTGTGGTTTTCACTGAGAATATTCTTCGGCATACAAGTCTTCCCGAAAACCTGGGTGCCCGCGGTAAAAAGTTGCTGGAGGTAGTGTATAAAGCAACAACTGAAGTTGGGGGAGCGGTTATCACAGCCGTAATGACAACAATTGTGAGTTTTCTACCTGTTTTTGCCATGGAGGCTGCTGAGGGTAAGCTTTTTAAGCCCCTGGCCTTTACTAAAACCTTTGCAATGTTATCAGCGTTGGTTCTTGGACTAATTGTGATACCAACATTGGCACATATTGTGTTTTCTATCAAATCAAGAAAACCAAGACCACGCAAAAAGCAGCTAAAAACCATTAACATAATTCTTGCTGTAACAGCAGTGGTTTACCTTTTAACCAAGGTATGGATGCCTCTTGGAGCAGAAGTCAGACTGGTTTTTAATTTCCTTTTTGTTATTGGATTGGTAGGATTGATACTGGGATTATTGATGTTGGTGGTAAGGTATTATACAGATATCCTATCATGGTGTTTACGGTACAAATGGGCTTTTTTGAGTTTACCAATTCTCATATTAGTTTTTGGAATATATGTGTGGCGAGGGATGGGCAAGGAATTTATGCCTTCCCTTGATGAGGGATCATTTTTATTGATGCCAACAACAATGCCACATTCGGGTATAGAGGAGAATCTGGAAGTGATAGCCATTTTGGATAAAAAGGTAAATAGTATCCCTGAAGTTGAAAATGTGGTTGGTAAATGGGGTCGTGTTAATTCAGCCCTTGATCCGGCACCTACTTCCATGTATGAAAATGTAATATTATATCGTACAGAGTACATATTGAATGAGGATGGACACAGGGTTCGATTCAGAACCGATCGTGATGGAGCGTTTATTTTGAATGATGGTAGTAGCTATAATCCTGAAACTGATCCATTCAGAGTGATTCCACGTGAGGAGTTGACAGAATTCAGAAGAGGCAATTATTTCAGACAATGGAGGCCGGAAATTAAGACACCTGATGATATCTGGAAAGCTATTATCGAAGAGGCTAATATTCCCGGACTTACGTCAGCACCTAAATTGCAACCTATCAGCACACGTTTGGTGATGTTACAAACAGGTATGCGGGCACCAATGGGAATAAAAGTTTATGGTCCGGATTTGGAAAGCATAGAAAAGACTGGTTTCGACCTTGAACGTCATCTGAAATCTGTACCAGGTGTTGAGGCATCTTCAGTATTTGCCGACAGGGTTGTTGGGAAGCCTTATTTGGAATTGGATATAAAAAGAGAAGCTTTGGCCAGATATGGTTTGTCAGTGAAAAGTTTCCAAATGATTATTGGAAGTGCTGTCGGCGGCATGGCACTAACACACACTGTTGAGGGAAGAGAAAGATATCCGGTAAGAGTCAGATATGCCAGAGAGTACAGGGATAATCCGGAGGATCTGCTAAATATTTTGATTCCTACACCTTCGGGCTCGCAGGTTCCTCTTAACGAACTGGCTGATCTTCGCTACACGAGAGGGCCTCAAATGATCAAGTCGGAAAATACTTTTTTAGTGGGCTATGTCATTTTTGATAAAAAGCCTGGTTATGCAGAGGTAGATGTAGTGGAAAATGCTCAGGATTTTCTTGGGGATAAGATTGATTCTGGTGAATTTAATATACCAGCGGGAGTAAACTATGTGTTTACAGGTAATTATGAGAATCAGATCAGAGCCACAAAAAGGTTATTGATTGTAATTCCAATTTCCTTATTAATAATCTTTCTGATTTTATATTTTCAGTTCCGCTCAGTTGGCTCTACATTGATGATTTTCAGCGGTATACTGGTTGCGCTGTCTGGTGGATTCATAATGATTTGGCTATATGGCCAACAAGGATTTTTGGATTTCAATATTGGAGGTACCAACATGCAGGATCTCTTCCAGATCAGGCCGATAAATCTTTCGGTAGCGGTGTGGGTAGGTTTCATTGCTTTGTTTGGAGTAGCAACGGATGATGGTGTATTGATCAGTACTTACCTGAAGCAATTATTTGCAAAGAATAGTCCGAAGTCAGTCAAGGAAATCAGGGCCTTGGTTTTGGAGGCCGGGAAGAAGCGCGTTCGGCCGGCAGTTATTACCACTGCCACAACCCTTATTGCGCTTCTGCCTGTATTAACCTCAACAGGAAAAGGTTCAGACATTATGGTACCAATGGCGATTCCATTATTTGGCGGTATGGCTATTGAGGTACTTACCATGTTTGTGGTTCCTGTGCTGTACAGTATGGGTCAGGAAATTAAGTTTCAAAGAACCAACAAATCATTGAAATCATGAAGTTGAGAATAGTATATATAATTCTGTTGGCTTTTTTGGGGTGGGTACCAGTAAAAGCTCAATCCGGATTGGATCCTTTTCTTGAGGAAGCAGGGAAGAATAATCCCCAACTTCTTGCCAGATTCAATGAATATCTGGCAGCGCTTGAGAAACTTCCGCAAGTGAAAAGCCTGCCGGATCCCCAGTTAGCCATGGCATACTTCATACAGCCGGTTGAAACTAGAATGGGGCCTCAGAGATTCAAGCTTTCTGTATCTCAGTTTTTTCCATGGTTTGGTAGTTTGGATGCTGCCGGAACACTGGCCGCTGAGGAAGCAAAATCGAAACTTGAAGTTTTTGAGGAGACAAAATCCAGATTGTTTCATGAAATCAGATCGAGCTATTATTCACTCTTCCTTACATCAAAAGCCATTGAGATAAGCAGTGATAATCAGAAGATTCTTGAGTCTTTCAAGCGATTGGCTTTGATTAAAATTGAATCTGGTAAAGGCTCATCTCTGGATGATATCCGTCTGGATATTGAATTAGGCGATTTGGAGAATCAGCTGGCTTTGCTAGATGATCAGATTCAGGCACAATGGATAGCTTTTGATAAGCTGGTGAACACCCCGGATGCTGGTCGGCCAGTCTTACCAACTGAGTTAGAAAATGTGGATTTGTCTATCAGTAAAACAGTGATACGTGAAAGTATATTTCAAAAGAACCACATCTTGCTCAAACTGGATTTAGAAAGTTCAGCATTACTTGCCAGGAAAGAGATTGCGAATTTATCTGGCAAGCCAAATTTCACAGTCGGACTTGATTACATCATGGTTGGGAAGGGAGAAAATAATCTATCCGGACGCGATGCCTTCGTATTTCCCAGGATAGGAATAAATATTCCTGTTTACCGGGATAAGTACAAAGCCAGGGTTCAGGAGATAGTGTATCGCGAAGTAGCAAAAAATCATGAGAAAACTGATCAAAAGAATGTTCTTGACAATCTATTGGAGAGCGTTTGGAAAGATTATCGTGATGCTGAGCGTAGAATTATCCTGTATGAAAGGCAAACTGGTTTGACTGAAAATGCTATTGAAATACTGGTAATTGATTTTGCTGCTAACCGGGCTCCTTTCGAGGAGATTTTAAGAATGGAAAGAAAGCTACTTGCCTATTCATTACAAGTGGAGAAAGCGAGAACTGATAAGTTAGTCGCTATCTCTTTCATCAAATATTTAATGGGAAAATAAAGCAATAATAAGATGTACAAAATAGTAAAACAATATAAAGTTATTCTCCCAAGTATACTGATTGGGCTACTGGCAGGATGGATTTTTTGCATTCAGGAGGGAGTAAATCCGGAGAAAGTCATGATCAGGAATTAGCTGAAGGCACAATGTGGACTTGTTCAATGCATCCACAGATAAAACAAGACAAATTTGGTCTTTGTCCGATTTGTGCAATGGATCTGATTCCAATGGAAACAGGAGCTTCTGATGTTGAAGGAGTTGATCCAAATGAAGTAAGCATGTCTTTATCAGCAGCAAAGCTGGCCTCAATACAAACCCTTTTCGTTGAAGCAGGAACTCCGGTAAAGGCTGTTCGTATGCAGGGTAAAGTGGCTGAGGACGAGAGGAATATTGCAGAGCTTACGGCCAGGTTCGGAGGGAGAATTGAAAAGTTGGAGGTGAACTTTACGGGTCAGGAAGTTGTCAAAGGTCAAGTCCTCGCAACAGTTTATTCTCCTGAATTATTAAGTGCACAGAAGGAATTGATTGAAGCTGCAAAAATCAAAGAAAGCAGACCTGCACTTTACAATGCAGCAAGAACAAAACTACTGTTGTGGGACATTACTGAAGATCAGATATACGGGATTGAGAAAATAGGGGAGCCCAGATCTCATTTTGAAATTCTATCTCCGATTAGCGGTACAGTTACCATGAGACATGTAGCACTGGGAGATTACATCAAAGAAGGTGTTCAGCTTTTCAAAGTGGTTGATTTATCCAGTGTATGGATTCAGTTGGATGCTTATGAGTCAGATCTTCCCTGGATTAAAATTAATGATCAGGTTAGCTTTGAACTTCGTTCGGTACCCGGGAAGAGATATTCTGCAAAGGTAAATTTTATTGATCCGATAATTAATTCTAAGACCCGGGTTGCCAAGGTAAGGTTGAATGTTCCGAACCGTAATAAACTACTCAAACCCGAAATGTTTGTCTCGGCAGTATTAGAGGCAAATTTGAGCAGCACAGAGGATTTGTTGATGATTCCCAAAACCGCGGTATTATGGACAGGTAAGAGATCATTGGTTTATGTATCCGTACCTGAGCGTGAAACTCCAAGTTTCCTGATGCGTGAAATAGTTCTGGGTGCTGAAGCAGGTGATCAGTATGTGGTTGAAGAAGGTCTTGAGGCTGGTGAGGAGATTGTTATTAATGGAGTATTTAAGATTGATGCATCTGCACAGTTGAGGGGCTTGGTAAGTATGATGAATCCCGGAGCCGGGGTGCAGAATATTGGTCATCAACATGGTGAAGTGAAAATGGAAGCTGAACCAGACATGGCCGAACATGTTCATGAAGATCCTACGGCAGTAGATTCTGTACTGACTGAAGAAATTGTTTCATATGAGGTTGACGGATCGTTTGTAAATCAGTTATCAGATTTATATGAATCCTATCTGAAAATGAAAAATGCCTTTGTACTTACAAATGCAAAAAAGGTAAAAAAAGCCGGAAAAAAACTTATTCCATTTCTCGATGCTATTGATATGAATCTATTGGACGGTGAAGCCCATATGGTTTGGATGGATCAGCTGAATGCCATGAAAGGGGCCATGGACAAAATAATGGATACAAAGGACATTGAAATGCAACGATTAGCCTTCTCTGATTTTAATACAGGAATTTATAATGCAGTAAAATCTTTCGGTGTGGAAAATGAGAAGGTTTATTACCAATTCTGCCCGATGGCTTTCAATGATCAGGGAGCCTATTGGCTCAGTAGTGAAGAACAAATAGCTAATCCGTATTTCGGAGATGTTATGATGACATGCGGAGAGGTAAAAGAAATAATTGAACATTAATCATTCACTTAAAATTTAATAAATGAAAACAAAAAAGATGATTCTGTTGGTAGCTGTATTAATTGCTACCACAAGCTTGTTTGCACAAAGCAAGAAAACTGAAGAATTCAAAGTTTACGGAAAATGCGGTATGTGTGATACCCGTATTGAGAAGGCCGTTAATGCTATTCCTGGTGTTGTAAAATCTGACTGGACACAGAAAACACAGATGCTATCAGTGACTTACAAGACCAAAAAGGTTAAGTCAATTGATATTCACAAGGCTGTTGCAAAGGTTGGTCATGATACTGATATAGAGCGTGCTAACGATAAGGTTTACGATGCTCTGCATGGATGCTGTCATTATACCAGGCCTGAGAAGAAGAAATGAACAAAGGTCCGTGGTCGTTGGTCTTTGGTCCCTGGTCAAGGGACCCCGGACCCCGGACCCCGGACTATATATATTTACTTGAAAATTAGTGCGATGTCTTGAATTGCTTCGTTGTTGGTGAGTATGGGTATCTTTTTTTTGTAATCAGCCTGACCCTGATCGCTTAGAATGAATTCGTAGCTGGTATTTTTCTTGAGTTTGAATTTCAGGAAATTATTATTGTCATCATTGCTGGAAGGCGAATAGCCGAAATCTACTTTATTCCCGTCCTCGAATACTTCAAGCAGACAAGAGGTTCGGCCTTGACTGGTTTTTGATTCTGCATTTTTATATACAACTAAGTTGCAGAGACATTCATCTTCATTGAGTTCACTATTACTCATAGATTGCCTGTAAATATCAATATATCTTTGGGTCACATTGTGTCCATATACATAAGGTTCAGGTAATTCTATCCCGGAAGCTTTCATTCGCTCTATTCGTGGCTTCCAGGATGCTGGTATCTTGTCGGGATCAATCTTATTTATCAGGTGCATGGCCTGTGTGCCGGCTCCGTAATACATGCCTGTCGGCTTATATGATACTGCGTAGATCCAATGAATCTCATTCTCAGGATCGGCTTTGCCGGCATCGGCTACGAACCAGGATTTATTGAGAGTGTCGGGATAGTATTCTGTGAACATCCATTCTCCGTCTACCCAAACTTCACTCCAGGTATGGTTACCTTTCATATTGGTCCACATTCCGGTACCGGCCAAACGAGAGGGTATTCCAACCGAACGAAAGGCGTCAGTCAGAATCATTGAGAGTCCGGTACATGTTGCCATGTGTTCTTCCATAGACTGTTTCGGGCTGGCATCGACTCTTGATCTTCTCGTATCGTATTCAACTTTTACTTCAGTGTTGATGGGTTTATTAATTGTATAAATAGCATCCACGATATTTTCACAGTCTTTTACTATAAGAGAGAAACGCTCATAAAAATCTTTCCTCCATGGATCTCTGTCTTCGGATGTGTTCGCATAAGGTAAGACCTCATTGAAAAAAATAGAATCCGGCAGGTTTTTACACCATGAAAATTCTTCTCTGGCCCGATAAGCATATTCAACATTTTCAAGCAGGAAATCAGCTCCCAGACTGGTCAGATCTCTTTCAGGCATATAGCTGATAAGAAATGCCATACCTTCTTTTTGCTCAGCAGGAGATTCGCTAATTGCTTTTTTTATTTCTTCGGCATTATCTCCGGCTTGTTCGATAGCGATGTCAAGAAGCTTGTGGTAAGATTCAGGCACCCCCTGATACTCATGGTTGCAAGAGATTAAGAATAGTACGGCAAGGATGATGATCATGAGCTTTTTCATGGTACAGCTATTTTTATTTATGACAAAAGTACCAGATTATTTGGATCCTAGATTGGTGATTTGCAGTATAGTTACTTTCCAATTATGAGGAATTGTTTCCATTAAGTGAACATTTTCACAATACACTGACTTATGGTAATATTCAGAAGATCAACAGATTAAGGAGTTTGGCAAAATTTATGTATAGCAGAAAAGCTTTGGAATTGAGGATTTTACCTAAATGATTATAAAACAAAAACTTAAGTGTTATGAAACGATTTTTTTTATTTGCCAGCGCACTTGCTCTATTGTTCAGCAGTTGTCAGCAAGATCTACCCGGACCTGATTCAAATGCGCCCCGGGATGTGATATTTAATACTAGTGGTGATGGTTTGTTGAAAGCAGAAATGGACTGTTCACTGGAAGCTGATTACGCTGTGATTCAGATCAGCGGTACTTTGTACACTGCAGCAACTTTTACAGTTAATGATGTATTGTACACACAAGCTATTAAGTTAGATCCTGCTCAGTATACTCTTGAGGAGTTTACTTTGTGGAATGATAACGATACACCTGATGACACCAGTGATGATATTATGATAAGTGCAGCTCCACATGATGGTGCTCCATTTGCTGATATGGTGTTGAATCCTTTAGACTACACATTTGACGTTGAGGCCTTTTTGAAAATTGAAATTGAAGTTGGAGTATTGTGTTACGAAGAGGAAGACTATGAAGAATTTGGTTTTATCTGGTTCCAGCCCAACCTGAAGATCATTCGTGAAAAATGGTTCTTTGGTGATTTATGTTCAGAGATCTTTTTGTCATACGAAGGTAGCTTATACGGTGATTATCCAAAAGTTGATATGCCGGCCATATTCCAGATTGAAGTGCTTCGCGATGATGATTATGATGGCACATACGAAAACCATATGGGCACATACAACAACGAGGCTGGATATGTAAATACTGATGAGTACGCATCTGTTCCTCCATTGTCAATTCCTTATGTTGATCGTCCGGATGTAGAAGATCGTTATGAGTTTAAAATGTATGTCCTTGAGATTGTAGGATTTGATGTTGTCACAGGTGAGCCAGTATTTGAATACAGATACTATACAAGTTGGTATTTCACTGATGAGAGTGAAATTCTGTATGATGATGGATCCTATGTAATTGATCCGAGCGGACTGATCACTTTCGATGCAGGAGATGATGGAATATATGATTTTATTGTTGGATTCTGCACAGGTGGCGACAATGATATTGAGATTCCGGATCCTGATGACCCAACTTATGATGGATGTGAGACTGCTTTTGCATATGGAGGAGAGTCTATAGCTACTTGTTTTAGTAATTGGGGTTTCGCACGTTGGGGATGGACTAACGCAATAAACGGAAGTATCAGCTCTATTTATGAATTACCAATTTATGCAGGTGCCGCACAATGTGATATCGAAAAAGGAACTTTGGTGGGTACACTTACGATTACTTTCACCAGTGCAACTACTGTAGAAGTTAATTATTCTATGGACAATGGATATACCATGGAAGAAACCCATTTATACATTGGTTCTCTGGCTTTACCATCAGATAATGGTGTCTTCACATTATCTCCGGGACTATATACTGAGATTCATGATGGATTGGCAGGAGTTGGAACTGATACTTATACATTAACAGTACCTGAAGGTGATTTATATGTTGTTGCACACGCGGTGGTTTGTGGCAACTAATTATTATATATTGTGTTTAGACCAGTAATTGGCTAACATGGCTAATAGAGAGGGCTCCGGTGGGGGCCCTTTTTTTGTGACTTACAGGTAAAAATTTCATAGCATACAATATCACCTGGAAGGTAAAATGACAGATAGAGAATGGCTCCTTTTCAAACGCTTCGGGGAATTAAAAACTAAAGATTACCTTATCTTTACTCAAACATCAGCAGATAGTCATGATCAGCAGGATTTTTCTCCAATTTGTTTTGTTACTGGTAATATCAGTACCAATGAAACTTTGTAGCCAGGATTTGCCAAAATTAAGTACAGGAATAGCTCTTGGAGGCAGCGGATGGATAGGGATTCCAATTCAATATCGTCCAGCTGAATTTATAAGCCTGGATCTTGGCGTTTACGGTCGGGCAGCCCATGTCGATGTTTTTGAGTCTAAGTGGTATTTCGGACCCGCAGCGGATTTTGGAATATCACTGTTTTTTAGTGACAGATTCAAGCAAAAAAAGAATCGGCGTGTACTGAATGGAATTTATCTCAAAGCAGGACTGGGTCTTCATGAACTCAAAGAATATTCGGCTGGCCTGGGCTGGGTGAGAGAGCTGCATCTAAAGGATAAATCAGGAAAGTATCTGCAAATCCAGATAGGAAGCTCTGTTCGCCATCGAACAGAAACTCATATTAACACACGATATCCTCCAGGTCATCAGGAGCAAACACAGGAATGGAACTCCCCAACGATTTATACCAAAATCAGCTGGTTCTTCGTTAACAATACACTGACTAAACGCTAAGCTGATGATGTTCAATGTTTTTAATAAAGGTCTCATTATTTTGATTGGGGCCATTTTATTTTCTTGCAGCCCACAGGAAACCACCGTTCCGGTAATAGATTTGACTACTTCTCACGAGAGTGGTCAATTATGTCTGAATGAAATACTGACTGATTATAAGCTGGTTCGCCTTGAAACCAGCCCTGAAATCCTTATACCACAATCCTATCGCAAATATATTGGGGAGAAATATATCTTGATTCTGACTGATGATAAAATTTTTCAATTTGATACGGAAGGAAAACTAATCAGGATATTGGCAAGTCATGGAAAGGGGCCGGGTGAGTACAGCAGAATTAATCATTTTAATGTGAATTCTGATGAAAATAAATTATATCTGAAACACTATGGAGACCGTGAAAATCTAATGGTTATGGATTTGGATTCAGGTTCTGAACTCTCTGAGATTCCCCTGCCGGATAACAGAGTTAGTAAGTTTATTGTTGCAGATGATCATATTCTCTGTGTAGGTTATAAATCATCAAGTCTGGAGTTATTTACCATGAACTTCAAAGGACGAATGCTTGATAGTTTACCTAACAAGAAGGAAAATATTTTTACATCTTTTGCTGGCAGAGGGGAGTATTTAAGACGGATAAATGGCCAGATCTACTATATGAATGAATTCTCTGATTCATTATATCTGATGGATGGGGTAAAGAAAGCAGCAATGTGCTTTATCAAGGTGAATAATCGCTATGATTTTGAAACTAAACCCATTGGGGATCTACCTCAGATTTCAACACAATCG
>Ga0233437_1000695_pt1 | contig 72531 bp, 96 predicted proteins | sample SI_122_August201_FD_182714 | JGI IMG/M metagenome (GOLD analysis project Ga0233437, IMG submission 182714) | Seawater microbial communities from Saanich Inlet, British Columbia, Canada - SI_122_August2016_200_MG | ecosystem: Environmental > Aquatic > Marine > Inlet | place: Canada: British... | reverse complement strand
CTTTCAATTTTACTATTTTATTACTCCCAGAAATGGTATCAATTTCAAATTGTTTTCCATACAACACTAATTTTTCTTTTAATTCATCACTTTGTTTTTTAAGTTCAAATAATTTGGTTTTAATCTCTGATAGATCATCAACTAGTTTAATCCCTTCATTTTGTTTAAATTCCTTATTTTTGCTTTCGAATTCAGCATTATCCTTCATAATATTAGAATAATCCTTAAATATATAAAACTTACCAATCCCAAGGCTTTCAAAAAGCAAAACACTGCCGTCCTGTCGCAAAATCAACCCTACTCTAAAACAAACTACATATCACCCAAACAAACTTCACCAGCAACAAACTCACTCTCCAAACCCAGCCCAGAAAAATAGTCAACCATTGCAATACAAGCAAACTTCTCAGTGGAATAATGTGTCCCACCTAAAATATTAATCTTATTCTTAGAAGCAAACTCATGCGGTTCTTTAGCAAATGCATTATTAACAGAAACACCAGTAACAAAAACATTAACACCAGCATCAACTACCTCTTGCAAAATCTCAACATCATTACCACCACCAGCAACCAAAGCAACACCTTTCTTAATATCATCACTACCATACTTATACAAACCAACCTTATGCCCAACAACCTCTGCAAACTTTTTCTTCAAATCAGCAACATTAGAAAATTTAGTATCACATAAAAGACCACAAACACCGCCACCATAAGGAGCAAAAGGCTTCTTAACAACCAACCCTAAAGCTTTAGCTAAACTCATACTAGTAGAATACTTACCATAATTATCCAATGGCACATGATAATTAAAAATTGAAATCTTTTTATCCTTAAACATTTGCAACAAATCTTTATCCATTTGAAAAAACACAGGAGTTTTGTTAATATCCCAATCAGAAGGATGATGAACAAAAAGCATTGCATTCTCAACACCATCATTCAAAATCTTTTGCATAACCTTTTTTGAAGGAAAAACAGCAGTATAAACCTTAGTAACCTCATCTGCAAAATCACAAAGAAGACCCACACTCCTCTTCTTAAAATTTTCACAAATAAAACCAGAAATTTCATCCATATACTGAAACCAATCATCATGTAACTCAGGTGTCATAAAATCTTTTTCAAGTTGTGCATACAATTCATTTGCTTTCATGATAAATAATATTCCTTTAAAGTTTATATTATTATCTCTTTAGGGCTTGCAACTTAGACTTAGAATGCCGTCATGTTGTAAAATCAACCCTACAAAACAAATAAAAACAACAAAGTAATACCAATAACTATGAAGAGATCGTTAGTAGTAAGTGGGTTTGTAGAAAAAGACAGCAAATACTTAGTAGTATATGATCCCAAATTTAAATTCTGGCGAGTTCCAGGTGGAAGACTTGAACCTGGAGAAAAAGAAGAAGAAACAGTAAAAAGAGAACTCTTTGAAGAATTAGATATAAATGTAAAAGTGGAATACTATCTAGGAGAAGGAATAGATGATGTTCCAATATATGGTCATCCTAAAAAAAACATATCCCATAGAAAAGTTAAATACTATCAATGCAAATATGTTTCAGGAGAATTAAAAATAAAAGAACCAAATGAAGCTTCTGAAATAAAATGGTTAAGATTAGGAGAGATACCTGAAATGGAAAACCTAGAACCAGCAATGAGATATTTTTTCCTAGGGCCCAGTTCTAGAGAGAAAGAAATTAGAATAGAAGAAGGTTATACAAAAGACTGGATTGATGTTGTTGTAGAATTTTTAAAACAAAGAAAGCTAGAAAAAGTTAAAGTACATTGTTTTTGTCCAGGTCCAGATGATTATAGTTTAAAAACAATTGATATTAATGACTTGAAAAAGAAATTAAATGAATTCTCAGATGAAGATTCTAGTTTTGGAAATTGGAGGATAGAGTTACCAGAATGTGAAATAAATTACAGATTCAATTTAATAATAAGATACAAGCCAAAGTATGACAAAGACATGAAACTTTTCAAAGATTTGAAGAAAAAAACTTCTACCCTATAAACATTACCCTCTCTTCCAAAGGAAGAGCACAGAACCAGCTTCTAAAAAGCAAACACAGTAGTCAACACAAACCAACACCCTTCAAAACATATAATTTTTTTCTTGAAGGTATCACAAATTGTGACACCAAATTTATCTCAATCAATTATAGAATTTATATAAATTACAAGGATATATTTTATATAGGTAATAACATTTATATTAAACATGGACAAAAATAAGGCCTTAGTAGTATTTCAAGATAAAAAAATAAGAAGAACTTGGCATAACAATGAATGGCATTTCTCTGTTGTGGATGTAGTTGAAGCTTTAACAGATAGTCCCAGTCCTAGAAAATATTGGGGTAAGGTTAAAGATAGAGATTTCAAAGAACTTCAGTTGTCCCCAATTTGGGGACAACTGAAATTAGAAGCATCAGATGGTAAGAAGTACTTTACAGACTGTGCCAATACAGAAAATATGTTCAGAATAATTCAGTCAATACCATCCAAAAAAGCAGAACCCTTCAAAAGATGGTTAGCAAAAGTAGGTTATGAAAGAGTTAAGGAAATCGAAAATCCAGAGTTAGCACAAAATAGAGTAAAGAAATATTACGAAATGAAAGGGTATCCAAAAGAGTGGATTGAAAAAAGAATTAGAGGAATTATAATAAGGCAAGAATTAACAGGTGAATGGAAAGAAAGAGATGTAGAAGAAGGAAAAGAGTTTGCAATCCTTACAAATGAAATTTCAAAAGCAACTTTTGGTAAAACTGTTCCTGAACATAAGAATTTCAAGGGTATAGTAAAGAAAAATCAAAACCTAAGAGATCACATGACAGATTGGGAATTAATCTTAACAATGGTTGGAGAGAAAGCAACAACTGATATAACACAAACAGAAGATTCACAAGGTTTCAAAGAATGCAAAGATTCCGCAGAAAAAGGTGGTGCAATTGCAGGAAGGACAAGAAAAGATCTAGAAAAGAATTTAAAAAAATCATTAGTTTCAAAAAAAGGAGTTAAAAAGAAAAAACAAATAACTTAACCTCTCTTCCAAAGGAAGAGCACACAACCAGCTTCTAAAAAGCAAACACAGTCGTCAGAACAAAAAATTACCCTACAAAACATATAAAAACACCCAAAAACCCCAAAAACACATGAAAAAAGTTTGGTTTGGAAGATGCATATTCATTTCTTGGTACTGTGATGTAGCCACATGCAAATTCTGCTACAGAAGCACACAAAAAGCAAGAATAAAACATGCCCAACATGCAAGAAGAAAACTAGCATCACTAATCACAGAAGCAATCCTAGCAAAAAACCTAAACTGGAGAATAGAATTCTTAACAGGCGGATACAAAACTTACAATACAAAAGAACTAATACAAATCACAAAAATAATCTCAGAAATATATGGAGAAAAAATCTGGCTCAACCTAGGAGCATTAACAGAAGAAGAAATAAAACAATTCAAACCTTACATAAAAGGAGTTGTAGCTTCAATTGAAACAATAGATGAAACATTACACAATGAAATCTGTCCAAACAAACCAATCAAACCATACGAAGAAATGCTTCAAAACACAGACCTACAAAAATCAATAACAATAGTAATAGGTTTAGGAGAAAAGAAGGAACATTTTGACCAATTAAAGAACTTCATAAGCAAGCACAACCTAGACAGAATAACATTCTACGCACTAAAACCAGTCCCAGAAACACCTTACACAGAAGGTCCAACAACAGAACAATACACTTGGTGGATAAAACAAACAAGAGAAGCATTTCCAAACCTACAAATCATTGCAGGAACAACACTAAGAAGAGTAGACGAAGTATCAGAAATCCTAAAAGCAGGAGCAGATGCAATAACAAAATTCCCAGCAACCAAAAAATTCAATTCAGAACAAGCAAAAGAATTAGAAAACCAAGTAAAGAAAGCAAACTGTGAATTCATCTCAACTTTAACAAAACTACCAGACATTAACTGGGAAAATGAAGTTGACAAACTAGACATAGATGAAAAGCTTAAAGCAGAAACAAAACAAATTTTAAATTCTTACATAAAGAACATGTCAAAGTAGTCAAAGCTTCAACTGACCCTACACAAATCTTATAAACAATAATAAAAAAAGAAAGATCATGGATGTATTAATTAAAGCACCACCAGTTTGGAAAAGAACAGAAGACTTTGCATTTGCAGAGAATCAAACAAAACTTGTTACAACAGTAGCATTTGCATACATGGAAGACCCATCAATTGATGTAATAATAGTAAGATCAGAAGGAGCAGAAAAAACTTTTGCAGAAAGAGACACAGCAGTAGATTGGTTAAATAGTAAACTTTCAGAATTTGGGTTTGATGAAGATGCAACAGATTACTTTGCAGGAAACAAACAAAGTCTAGAATCTTGGTTAACATCACATGCAGAAGATGACATAGAATACACAGGCGAACCTCTACCAAACAGAGGAGTAGCATACAGATTTCAAAGACAATAAATTTCTAAAAACACTACTTCTCAATAACAAAGACCCAAAGCTTTATATATAAGAAATATTGCAAAAATATTAGAGGAAACACTCAAAATGACTAATAAATATGATAAAAAATCCATTGGGGAAGACACAGATGAAAATGGTTCTGGAGACAATGCATATACAGACCTATCAAATATGGATATAGATTATTCTTCACGAGATAAAGGTTTAGATAATTTTTCATACTTTGGAATGTTAGGAGACAGAGATTTTAAACAATTAGAAGTACCAGTGAGAGGAACAGTACAACCTAATTTTGAAGAACTCTTAGCAGATTACGACCCTCTTATCCCAGTATTTACCCAACCAAAACATCATGATGTAAACCCAGTTAATCTAGATTATAGAACAACTAGTTTAACTAGTTTAATGAGAGAGGTTGGAGAAGAAAGGCCTCAAGAAGAATCAGGAGATTACATTAAAGGAATGGCAGTAAAAGCAGCATTAGAATCATATCAAGGAAACTTTGCAAAAGCACAAGAAGGTCTAAGATTATCAGCTGAAAGATTTGCAATGCTTTTTGGTGTAGATGAAGAAACAATTTACCAAAGCTTAGAAGAAAGGTTTAGAACTGAAGCAGGTTTAAATGCAGAAGAAAAACTTTAAATAAACACACAACATAGTAAATCTATGAAAAGAGGTTTACTATTATTATTCTTATTATTAATACCACTAGCATCAGCACAATACCACAACATTTCAGAAATACAAACCTCAGTTGACATAACTGCAAACATAGAAGTTATACCTGACGCAGGTTACCAATTCAACCAAATAACTGCAAACATTGAATTCTTTCCAAAAAACTACAATTACCAATCAATAACATCACAACAAATTTCAGCAACCCCAGATGCAACAACAACAGATGATATTTCAATAACATGGGACAGTGAAGCAGAAATGTACGAATACAACATTGACTCCCTTGTAGAAACAAAAAATTACCTAATACAAACAAATAAACAAACATTTCCAAGAATAGCAGAAGAAGAACTAGAATTTACTTTAGAAACAGAATACATTGACATAACAGAAGCAATAGAAAATAAAGCAATAGAAATCACAGAAGGCGAAACAGACCTGTACAAAGCAGTTTTCAAATTAGCAGACTGGACAGAAAAAAACATTCAATACAATTTAACAACTTTATCAGTAAACACAGTACAACAAAGTTCTTGGGTTTTAGAAAACAGAGAAGGTGTTTGTGACGAAATAACAAACCTTTTCATTTCAATGTGTAGATCTCTAGGCATTCCAGCAAAATTTATTTCAGGAATTGCATACACTAACATTCTAAATGACTTTGGACCACATGGTTGGGCAGAAGTATATATAGATGGTGAATGGGTACCATTTGATGTAACCTATGCACAGTTTGGCTGGACAGACCCAGCACATATAAAGTTCAATGAAATTGCAGACCCTTACGAAGCAACAGTAAGTTATGAATGGTCAGGACAAAATTTCCAGATTCAACCATCACAAGTTGAAATCCAAGCAGACATTCTAGAAACAACAAACACAATTGACTCTTACTTAGAAATGGAAATAAATCCATTATACAATCAAGTTGGAGAAAACTCTTACATTCCATTTGAAGTTGAACTTACAAACAACAACAACTACTATGTTCCAGCTAGAGTAACAGTAACAATAGCACCTGGACTAACAGAAATAAACAACAAACCAATTTTATTAGAACCAAACCAAAAAAAATCTTTGTTTTGGATAGCAACAATACCAGAAGATCTAAACTCAAACTTAATTTACACAACAAGATTACAAGCACAAACAAACTTTGGCACAACTTCAGAAGCAGAAATTACTTACTCAACAAACTATGATACAATCACACAAGAACAAGCAGAAAGTATTATAGAAGAGTTAGACATACAAGACCAAACAGATTTTTTAAGCACAACAACAATCACTTGTCAAACAGAAAATGAAGTTTACTACAGTGATCAAACACCAATAGTAATTTGCGAATTAGAAGGCGAAACAGCAGAGGTTTGCATACAAGATGACTGTCAAGAAGATCTAACCTTCGAAATCACAGAAACCCAATCACAAAGAATGGTTGCAATTGCAACAAAAAACAGCCAATCAACATACAGTTACTTTGACTTAATAATCATAGAAAAGCCAGAGTTAACAATCACAGCAACTCCAATGCTAGACTACACAAATCCAAATCCAACTTTGTTCACATTACAAAAAACAGGAGAAATACACAACCTAAGCATAACTTTGGGTGCAACAACAACTGTTTTCATACCAAACCCACAAAACAATTTTACAATAAATTTGGCTGGAAGAGACTTCCTAAACAACATAGCACTAGAAGCAACTTACCTAGATAAGCTAAACAAACAATACGAATACAACACAGACATTGCAGTCCAAGTAGAAAACATCCCTTTAATACAAAAAATTATTCTTTGGATAAAGAACTTATTTTAGTTTCCAATTTCCAAAAGTCCCTCTTCCATACATAGACCTTACAATTGCATACCCTACTTGATTAACCTCTTTTTTAACCTTAAATCCTTTTGGAATATCATTAGCATACCTATCTGAAACAGAAGTTACAACTCCAGATAAACAATCCTTAACCTCTCTAGCACCAACAACATCAGGTCCTAACAGCCCATTAAGTGCCTCTTCAACCCTATCTCTAATTAAATTTTTCATAGAACCAAACAGAAAAGCAACTCCTATATAAACCTTTCTTGAGAACTATACAGTGGAAAACTATGCATTGAGATATAAGTAGTAAACCACAAAAAAGCTTATAAGTCATCAATATTTAACAATTCTCGATATAAACTCAGAGGGGGGACTAAAAATCGTTTGGAAAATTATAATAATTATTGTGGCTGTGATTGTGGTAGCACTTATTGGTTACTTCACAATGAAAGACAGTCCGGAAAAGTACTACAGAAAAGCAAAGAGGACGCATAAAAAAGCAGAAAAAATTTATTCTACTGGTGAATATGAGTTAGCTGAAGAATATTACACAGAAGCTGATGAATTTAGAAAAAAAGCAAGGGAGTTAAGCTAAAATGGAATGGTATGAAGAACTTGATTATGATGAAAATCCTTTTGAAGTGAATACAAGAATGGTAGGCCAAGAAAACCTACTAGATGAAGCTTATTACACAATAATGTCAGGCAACATCCTTGTTATTGAAGGTGATGAAGGAACAGGAAAGACAAAACTTTTAAGAGAAGTTATTCGAAAGTTTGGTGGAAAAGGTAAAGTAGTTTACATGAACAGCAAACAAATTGAAAAAGAACTTAATATTGAAGACATTGTAGTAAAGAAAAGTGGTTTCATGGGTTGGTTATTCAAGAAATATCCAAAGAACATGGTTCTATTATTAGATGATGTTGAAAAGTTAAGTGAAAAAAACAATGAAAGAATAAAATATTTATTTGATATGAATCACATAAAAGCAGTAATTTTTGCAACAAAAAATCCAAATAAGCTAAATTTCACTGAAAGTTTATTGCAAAGGATTAGAAAAAACATGCAAGTTGAAACTTTATCTGATTACGAAGCAGTGCAAGTGATTAGAGAAAAGGTAGGAAACAACTGTTTGAATGATAGAATTATTAAAGAAGTTTATCACCAATCAGATAAGAACATGAAAAAGTTCCTAGAAAATTCAGAAACTGTGTGTAAAGCTTATGTGGATAACAAAGAAATAACTGAAAAAGATGTTAACAAGATTCTTGCAAAGGAGGGGAAGTAAATGAATAACAATTTATGGTTCAGAGAATTAGGATTTTTTAACAATCCATTCAGCATTAAGCCAGCTGCATTTCATGACAAGATTATTGGGAATGAAGATCTAGTTGACGAATTATCATATGGTGTTCTAAACAATAAGATAATGTTTTTGAAAGCTAGCTATGGTGAAGGTAAAACAACAGTTCTAAAAAGATTACTAAATGATTTTGGTGGAAAAAAACAAGTTCTTTACTACAGTTGTAACAGAATGGGTAAAAGATTAAACATTAAAAAAATGCTAAATGGTAAATATGGCTTTTTTGGTAAAATGTTTGACATTAAACCTAAAGACATGGTTTTATTGCTTGATGAAGCACAAGAGTTAGGCAAAAAAGATTATGAAAAGGTTTACAGTTACTTTGAAAATGGTCATTTTAAGTCAATAGTTTTTGTTGGAACAGATTTTGACACAAAAGAATTGCCAGAAAAAGTAAGATTAGCACAACAAGCTCACAAAGTTAAATCTTTAACAGCAGATGAAGCAGTACAATTCATTAGAAAAAGAATTGGCGAACTTCCATTATTACCAGATGAAGTAATTAGAGAAGTTTTCAAACTGTCAAACAACAATGTTAGAGAATTGCTAAAGAATTGTGAAGAACTGTGCAAATACGCAGTAAACTATAGTGAAGAAAAGATTACAGATGAAGTTATCAAAGAGGTTCTTGGTCAGGAAAAACCAATGAAAGTAGCTATAAAAAAGAAAAAGGTTGTAATTGTTAAGAAAAAACCAGTAAAAGCTAAAAAAAAGGTAGAAGTCCCAGAACCAGAATCAAGAAAAAAAGTGTACAACCCTGATGATGTAAAGTATGTAGGAGCATCAACTGAGGATATGTTAGCAAAAGACACTGATGAAATCTTTGATGACGACAAGTATTTCTAAACAAAACCTTTATTTATTCTTCTTTATTCTTATATTCTTATGAAACACTTTGATAGGAACAAAATCATTATAATAGAAGGAGGATCTGACAAAGTAAACAGAGCAGCACTCTCCACAAGGAATGTAGACATCCTCTTAGACCCACATCTAGGCCAAAGGCATGATAAAATGCACCAAAGGGACTCAGGGTTAAACCAAGTTCTATTAAAACTAGCTAAACAGAACAATGTTGCAATAGGCTTTTCTTTCAAAAGTGTGTTAAACTCAAAAAATTGTGCCAAAGACTTAGGTAGGATTATACAGAATATTCAACTCTGTAGGAAATATAAAGTTAAAATAGTAATTCAAGAGTTTGAAGGTAGGAATAGGGATGATGTGAACAGTTTGTTCAAAGTGTTAGGTATGACAGCAAAGGAATTGCAAATATCAGATGGTTATGAAAAGTATAAGCTGGATTTTAAGGCTAGGTATGTAATGAAAGGTGTAATGCTTACTAATTAAGCTTATCAATAATCTTTTTCAAAACCACTTTTTTCTTTGCAAGATTTGAATTTCCACCTTTTACTAAGAAAAGCATCTCTTTCTCAATATTAGGCTTTAACATTTTCAAATCTTTATGCAACCCTTTGAAAGGCAGCATACAGAATTTTTTATTTTTAGCATAAAGTGCATAACAAATATATTCAATAATCTCATTCATTTCAAACATAAAATGAAACTCATTCTTAAAACCTAAATCCCAATAATTGTAATAATAAGATTCTAAACATTTCAGAGATTCAGAAAACACCTTTTCTTGTATATTTTTAGGATATTTTACTTTTTTCTTATATTTAGAAAGTAATTTCTTTGGATCATAAACAGGAACTGAATTAACCACCTTGTGTTGTATAATATTCTGTAGCTTAAGAAAATCCTTCTTGAATAAGTTATTAACTATAGAATCAAAATGTTTTTTGTGAAATATACTAATGTCAATTGGTTTTTTACCTTTAAGATAAAGGTTAAAATAAGGATCCTCACACTCAACTCTATCAAATTCAGGTGTTTTCTTAGCAAAATTGATAACTTTTCTAATATCTTTTTTATCTTTCACAATAATAGTAAAATCAATGTCAGCAAAGTCTTTACTAACAATAGAAGAGCCATTATTAAAAATTGCATAAGCTTTGTCTGAAAAAAGTTCTTTAACCCTAGCTTTAATCTTTTTCATTATTTTCTATATGCTCAAAATCTTAATAAATGTTTGCACAGCAGTCATAACTTTCTACATACAAACATCACTTTATGGCCTTTTTCAAAAGATATAGCTTCAAGTACCTTAAAATCCTTGGATAAACTCTTCTTTACTTTAGAAACAGGATATACAAATTCAGAATATCTATCTTTCTCAATCTTATATAAATCTTTTTTAATTCGCTTAAAGTAGATAGTATTCCAGGTAAGCTTATGTCCTTTAACAACTGTATTGTCATAAACATAACCTGAGGGATTTCTCTCGAGTTTAACTGTCTGTTTTTTCAAAAATTCTAAATGTTTCTTTGTTCGCATATCAAAGATAAACAAACCTCCTTCATTTAAATGGTTATAAGAGGATTTAAATGTAGCTTCCCAATTCTTGTAAGGCTTCACTTCATTAATACATTCGTGCACAGAGAAAATTATATCAAACCTATTTCTTATCTTAAAGTTATGCATGCTTTGTATAAATAATTTAGCATTTGGGACAATATTTTTAGCAGATTTAATAAAATCTTTTTTTAAATCAAGACCATACATGTTATATTTCTTAAAGTGAGCCAAAACAACCCCTAAACCAACACCAAGTTCTAAAATATTCTTAGGGCGTTTGTGATATTTTTTAATAACTTTTAGAATCCTCATAGCTCTAACTTTAGCAGCTTTTTTATCAATATTACTTATCCATATCTTGGTTAGATCAGTGACCATCATGTTGATATGTTCAAAATCTTAATAAATGTTTGCACAGAACCTAAAGAAGCTTACCAAATTTAACATGCTGCTCTTTAAAGCCCATTTTTTTGTTAAAACCTATAACTCCTTTATTCTTTACATTACAACTAGCTTCAACATATTTAACTTTTTTAGATTTCAGCCAAACAAAGAATTCTTTACACATAAACTTGGCAACACCTTTTTTCCTAAACTTCTTTAGAACAACAAGAGAATTCAAATCACCAATCCTTGTCCAACCTTTTTCATTTTTATCAATTTTCTTAAGAACACCATAAATATAACCTCTAACTTCGCCATCAAGCTCAACAAACCTAAAAAATGAGTTCCTTTCATTAATCAGATCAAAAAATTCTTTCTTTAGATTCCTCTTTCTAGGGTCAACATCCTGTAACATAGTCCTATAGGGTTTGTGATGCAAATAAAATTCAGTTTCTAACTTTTTATAAATAGCTAACTCATTTTTTTTAGGTTTTCTCAAAAGCATAATAACCTTATGCTCAAAATCTTAATAAATGTTTGCACAGCAGTCAGAAATATAAATCTCCCTAAAACTATTTAAACAAAAACACCAACCAAAGCAATATGGAAGAAAAAGAATTGAAGAAATTATATAACAAATACATAAAAAATAAAATGTTCTATAGAGTTGTTTCTAATGAGTACATCCCAAAAATAAGAAAGAAAGGATTAACTCCTGAGGAAAATCCTTTTGATGATTTTAAAGGAGAGATAAGAAAGTTTTTTTTAATTATAGAAAACTTAAGCAAAAAGGGACATGATATCCATATAAAATGGGCTTTTGAAACACCTCTTGGAACAAAAGTTACTAGAATCTCCAGAAAAGACTTGAGGAAAAATTATATTGATCTTAACCCAGATAAAAAACACAATAGTTATTATAAAAAAATGAAAGGGGGCGCTTTAGTACAGAATATAAAAGATTTAGCTAAAGAACTATTAAAAAACAAACAATTATTAACAAAAAAGAATTTAGAACAGATAGCTAAAGTAGTAAAATTATGTGATAAAAAATCAAAATATAAATCCTCAGTAATTTGTATCCCAGCAACTTCAAAATATTTAGAGCAAGGTCATTTTCAACATTTTAAAGGGAAATACTGGCCTTCTCCATTTGGAAGGTATGAAAATTTCAAAAAGATTGTTCTTAAGGAAGGATTAAGAAAATACAAGCCCTTTCTCGAAGGAAAGCTGTTTTACTTAAGACTTCTAAAAAGAGTTCCTGCTAAAGAATTAGCCTTCCCTAAAACTATTTAAACAAAAACAACACTACTAACAATATGAAAATAAGATATGGAAAAAAAACAGATAAAAAAGAATATCTTAAAACTCAAAAAGAAGCATTTCCTAATTTAGATGTAAAAAGAGATACAAAGTTTTTTCTAGAGAAAGTAAAAAATAAAGAAATTTTTATTGTAGAAGAAAAAGGAGAATATGTTGGACACAGTTGCTTTCAAAAATATTTATATGATCCACCCTTTGCAGTATCAGTTTTTGGACAAGAAATGGCTGTAAAGAAAAAGTTTCGTGGTAATGGATATGGTTCTGCTTTAAGAAAAAGATTAATACAATATTGTAAAAAAAACAAAATACCTGTAATCTATAATGCTACTGGAGACTATAAAGGAAACAAAGCAATAAAGTTTCACAAGAAACATGGTTTCAAAGTTGTTGGAAAATTAAAAGAAGTAGATCCTAATTCTGAATACAAATATGGTCAAATTTTTATGGCACTTCAAGTACCATAAGCAACTCTCAAACACTCAGCCATTTCCCAACAATTAAGAGGAGAAATCAAAGCATCATTATCAAAGAGAAAATTTCTAAGAAATTCCTCAGGAGTATTATCTTTAGCAAACTTAAGAACTCTATGATCAATATCAAGATCAGGAACATAACTAGGATTCCATTCTTTTTCAGAACCTTGTGCTTCATACCAACTTTGAACAAAAGCAATCATAGTATCAACAGTAATTTTCTCTCTACCATCATATCCTTGAAAATGCATCATATTTCCTTCTAAACCCAAATCATAATTTTCATCCCAACCAATTAAAGTGCCTTTAACACTCTCACAATCTCCATCCCAAGAAAGACCATCAAAACTTTCTTCATCAAAAGAATCTTCACCAAAATCTTCATAACTATCATCTTCATCAAAACCATCATAACCATTTGGTGCATCATAAGCTTCAATATCCTCATCTGACAAAAGAGAAAGAAGTGTCTCTTCAGTATGAAAATCAATCACATCCAACAAAGTAGCCAAAGAATCATCAGCAAGAGAAAGCCCTCCTTCATCAACAAGTTCTTGAAACTGATCATAATCATCAACATCAGAAAGATCATCTGAATGCCTAACTTCCAAATAATCTTCCATGGTTCTAACACCTTCAAAATATCTATCCATAGCAATCAAAATATATCTCCTCTTAAAAAGCTTTATTATAATACAACACAACAAAACTCCCTAAAACTATTTAAATAAAAACAACAACAAAATATTATGGAAACAATATGTGGTATTGATGAAGCTGGGAAAGGACCCCTATTAGGCCCATTAGTACTTTGTGGAGTAGTTATACACCCACAAGATGTACAGAAGCTAGTAGACATTGGAGTAAAAGATTCAAAATTCTTAACACCAAAAAAAAGAGAAGAACTTTTCCCTAAAATAAAAACTATAATTAAAGATTACATGCTTACAATAGTTGAACCAAGAGAGATAGACAAAGCAGTAGAATCAGAAACACTTAACCTAAACTGGATGGAAGCAATAAAATCAGCAATTATTGTAAACTACCTAAAACCAGACAAAGCAATCATAGATTGTCCAAGTACAAACATACAAGCTTACACAGATTACATGAAACAATTCTTAAAACAAGACACAGAATTACAATTAGAACACAAAGCAGAAAGATATCCAGTAGTTGCAGCAGCATCCATTCTAGCAAAAGTAACAAGAGACAGAGAAATTGAAAAATTAAAATTAAAATATGGAGATTTTGGCTCAGGCTACCCTTCAGATAAAAAAGCACAAGATTTCCTAAAAGCAAACTGGAAAAAGTACCCAGAACTTTTCAGACAATCCTGGGCACCATACAAAAAGGTAGCAAACCAAACAAAATTAGGCGAATTCAAATGAACATAACAACCAGATTCATAATAGCGATCATATACGACGCAACAGACCTTTTTTTAGGAAGAATTCCTATCTTTGGAACAGTGTATGATATTCTAGGAACTTACTTAGGATACAAATTATGGGGTGGTTGGGGCCTTGTACAAGGTTTAGAAATCCTTGACATCACTGACCAGATTGACTCTTTTATTCCTACTTTAACCATAATGGGCTTAGTAAGACTTTTTGTTGATTAATTCTTAAACAAAAGATTTATAAACCATTTCTGTCACCAAATTCTTGCTTTTAACATACCAAAAAGAGATGGAAATGAAGAGGGTATTCGAGTAAAAAATGGAAAAAATATTAGTAGTAGCTCAAGAGAGAAAAGTGGCAAATACACTAGCTGAACACTTCATAGAAAGTGGACAAGCTTACAGTGTTGATATAGCTGTAACTCATGAACAATCAATGGAAAGATTTGAGAATGGTAGAGGTTATGACAAAGTTTTTGTTGATGAAGGAGCTTGTTTAGCAAGAGCTGCAAGCAAACATTGTTCAGATGTTCAATTATTCGAAGCCCCAAATATTTATTCAGAAGAACCTTTAGTAGTATTAAATACATTCAAACCATACGATTACAAAGCACCTGAAGAGGAGTTAGGCTGGGAAGCTTTGGCACTAAGATTTCATGAAAATGGATATGCAATAGAAAATCTTCCTGGATCACAAAGGTATTTTGAAGATTTATCAATTGAAAGAAATTTACCTGGAAGTTCAAGAGAAGATGTAGAAGTAGCAAGAGATTTAACTTTAGGAATTATGCTTATGAGTAAAGGATTAGAAGAAGAGATCGAACACATTCCAGATACAGGTGAATTCCAAGCATACATGTAAAAAATGGAAAGAATATTAATTATAGACAATTATAGAAGCAGTGCAGAAATATTGGGTGACTATCTTCAAGAACAGGCAGAAGATCCATTAGATGTTAAGATTGCAACAGATCATGCATCTGCTTTAGACCAATTAAAAGGAAATGATTTTGATAGGGTATACATGACAAGTGATATGCCATTAAGAATAGCAACACGAGATAACTGTCCAAATGCAATAATAGAAATGGTTAATCTTGAAAGGGTTGTAGACAGAGCTGATAAACAAGAAGTGTTAGAAGCCCTTCTTTATGTTCCACCAAACCCTTATGAATTCTAAACAACACTAGCTTTAATTATAGTTACACTTTCTAATGGTTTATCACTAGCATCAGTTTCTACAGCACCCATAGCATCAACAACATCCATACCAGAAACCACTACACCAAAAACAGGATGAGCAGAATCTAAATAATTGTTATCAACAAGATTGATAAAAAACTGTGAAGTTCCAGTGTTAGGTCCAGCATTAGCCATTGCAATTGTACCTCTGCTATTAGCATTATCAGAAGTAAACTCATCTTCAATAGGTTCAAGCCTAGGGTCACCAAATCCTGTACCAGTTGGGTCACCACCTTGCACCATAAAACTTTCAATCACTCTGTGGAAAATAACATCATCATAAAATCCTTCTTCAACTAAACCAACAAAGTTTCCAGTTGTGATAGGCATATCATCAGCTAATTCAATAACAATATCACCCATTGATGTCTCAAGCTTAACTTTAGTTGCAGAGTTTATAGGATAAACAACAATAGTAACAATAACAATCAATGCAACCAATAAAATAATTCCTTTATGTTTCATATCTTTTCAAAAAGAATCCAAGTATAAAAAGATTTGGATAAAAAAATGGGACGAGAGGGATTTGAACCCTCGACATCTAGATCTTCAGTCTAGCGCTCTCCCAGTCTGAGCTACCGTCCCATTAGAAATACAAAAAATTCTCACTCTTTTAAAACTTTCTATAATAGAATTCTCAGAATACAACAGCAAGCCCTATTTAACCAGTTCACCAGCTTTAGAAAATTTTAAACCACCCAACAAATTCCTAAGAACTTCAACCAGCTCACCCTCATCAACTCTAATCTGCTTCATACTATCTCTGTCACGAATTGTAACAACACCTTTTTCCAAAGTATCAAAATCAATAGTTACACCAAAGTTAGTTCCAACCTCATCTTGCCTTCTATACCTTCGACCAACAGAACCAGATTCATCATAAAAAGCATTAAACTCTTTTCGTAAACTATCAAAAATCTCCATAGCTTTCTCAGGCAACCCTTTCTTGTTAACCAAAGGAAACACAGCAACATCAAAAGGAGCAATACCTAATGGAAATGCAATATAATCTCTTTCACCTTCTTTAAAGAAAATATCAACCAAAGCCCAAACATTTCTATCAACTCCAAAACTCAACTCCAAAATATGAGGAATAAATCTTGAACCATCAATACGAACAGACTCCATTTTTTGCTTACTACCTTTTTGATGACAAGTTAAATCATAATCTCCTCTATAATGCAATCCTCCAAACTCTTTCCAACCACCCAAAGTATCCACATCTAATTCCATATCAAAATGAATCTTATTATAAAATGCTCTCTCTTTTTCACTTAACTCTCTAAATCTAAACTTTTGTTTAGGTATTTGCAAATCTTCAACATAAAATTTTTGTACTCTTACCATATGATACAAATAAAACTTAGGAATCTTTTGTTTCAACAACTCAGCACAAGTATAATCTTTAATCTTTTTCTCCCCAACTTTCAAAATTCTAATTTTTTCACTCTTAATTTTATCCCAATTATCACATTTAGTAATTTCTTTTGGATCAAAAAATATTTGTAACTCAGCTTGAACAATCTCTCTCAACCTAAAAAAACCTTGACGAGGAGAGATTTCATTTCTAAAAACTTTACCAATAGTAGCTAAACCAAAAGGTAACTTCCTACGCATAGCTTCAAACTCTCTTTTGTAAGCTAAGTAAGGACTTTGCGCAGACTCTGGTCTCAAATACATTACATTAGTTTCAGTTGCACCAACATTAATTGGAAACATCATATTAAAAATTTTGATTTTACTAAGATCATCTTTACATTTAGGACACTTGATTTTATTCTTTTCAATAGCTTTATCCAATTCCTCAATTGTCATATCTTCAGCATTCTTATTAGTTGCATTCTCAACCAACTGATCAGCTCTATACCTCTGATGACATTTTCTACACTCAGTCAAAGGATCATTAAAATGTTCCAAGTGTCCAGAACTTTCAAACACTTTCTTAGGCATAATAACACAATCATCAATCTCAAAATATCTTGGTGACAAACCCAGAAAACTTTTTCTCCAAATATTCTCCCACTTGTGCTTAATTCTTGTACCTAAGTGTCCATAAGTCCAAAACCCAGAAGAAGCCTTATAAATTTCAGCACTAGGATAAAAAAATCCTCTACTTAAAGTAATTGAATTGATCTTATCTAACTTATCCATTCACTATAGAATATCCTAGAGTTTTTTAAATCTTTCTAGTTCCATCCTTCTATTACAAATACAAATATTTAAATATCACTCAGACATAAAAGGATTATGACTTTCCTAGAAATGTTCTTAGAAATGCCAAATGTATATAAAATTAGTAGATGGGGTGGAGTAGAAAATAGAACTGGTTACATCTCTGAAACAAAATATGTCAAAGAAATTTTAAAGAAGTTAGGTATTTCTTATAGAGAAATAAGTTATAAATCAGGTGTAGTTAAAAGTAAAAAAAACTTAATAACATCTATTGATCGAGGATTTGTTCTTCTAGCTAGAACCAAAAATGTTAAGGGAGAGAGTGTTGGTTATATGATAGATTTTACTTGGCAAAAAAATATGAAAGACATTATTCCTACATTTATTGATGAAATGCTTAGAAAAGAAAAAAATATAGATCCAAGCCAACTTTCAGTTTTATTAATTGCAAGACAAGGTTGTGGAGAACATACAGCAAAAAGATACTTGGAAGAAAAAGGAATAACAAACATTAAAGAATTTTTTCTATCAAATGAAAGAAATGATAATCAAAAACCAAAGTTATTAAGTTTTATCCCTTTTGGTGCAGCGTCTTATTGCCCTGTGAGTATAATATTTATGCCTACAACAGGAGAAGTTTTTATATCTAGAATAAAATCAATGTATAAGAAAACTTCCACTAAACTAGGACATAAGATAACTAAATATGAAAGTGAAATGCTTGAAGAATACCCTGAAAAAATTCCTAGTTTTTTAAGTATCCCAGAAGATTTCAAAATTCATAATATAAGATTACCTTTCTTCTATACAATATTAGAATAAACTTTTACAAGAACTTTCTCAACAACCTAACAAAACCTTCAGGACCTTCATTTCTATTATAATAATGACTTTTACCCATCTCAGCAAGGGTTTGATCAATTGTTTTTTCATTTGGAAGGACATGGTCACTAGGTTGTGTTCCTATGACAACAAAAGGAGTAATACCATTCACTTCACCATTTCTTATTTTCTGTGTAAGATCCAACACTCTTTGTCCAGAGAATCTAACATCATCAAAATCCATAAGAATCATAGGAAATTTTTCTTCTTCAATCCTTTCAGCAGCAACATCAGCATCCCTAATGCCTCTTAACCTATATCTTTTAACAAAAAATTGCTTTTCAAAACCAGTTCCATAACCACCAGCCTGAGACCACCAATTACCAATCCAAGGAACAACAAGTTGATCAGGCAATGACTCTTTCACAGCATCAACTAATCCAGTATTATCTTCACCATCCATAAAAAGACATTCAGAAGCACCTGAACATTTACATGCTTGAATAATATTTTTCTTCCCATATTGCTTTGCATGGAATCTATCAATGGCAATAACTTTTGTTTTAGGAGATTCCGACATAATATAACTAATTGATCTTAAAGATTCTTTAGCTGCTACACCAGAAATTTCAACAACAGCAACAGGATATGTTAAAATTCTATGTGGAGAACAGTAACCAAAATTAACAACATCTATATCTTTTACTTCATTTAATTGACCTATCCAATCAGCATTATATTCTGCATCACGAACAAATGTAGTAACTCTTACCATAAGAATATTTTTTAAACCAGACTTTAAAAGCTTTACTCTGTTGTCAAAGCTTCTACTGACCCTCTACAAATTTTTTCAAATACTAAGAAACATCACTACAAGTAGGCATAACAAAAGGAGGAGTTTCAATTATTCCTTCATCTTGGAGTCCTCTTTTTTTTCTTTCTAATTCTCTTACTCTTTCTTCAAGATCTTCTTGAGAAAGATCTAAATTTACTAATGCAGACATTATGTCTACTGGGATTACAAAGTATAATTCAGGGAAACTAGGAATAGCATAAGAGCTTCCATGTTGAAAATCTAAAGGATTTCTTTGTATATCTAAAACAAAATTTAATGCTGTAGGATATATATTAACAGAAAAATCATCAGTAAGATCATATCTCACACCTGTTTCTCCATTCTTAACAATTCCTCCTGCATCAATTCTCATTGTTCCTTCAGTTACAACTGGAATATCTTCAGGAGTTGCTAAATTTCTTATCCAAGGCCTAGTATTATCTAATGGGGTTCCATTTTCTACTGCTTCTCTTTGAAATCCTTTTTGTAAATTAATTATTTCTTGGGGATCACGTGCAAAGATCTTATCTGCAGCATATTCACCAGCTCTTAACCATTTTTTATAGTCTAATCTGTAAAGTTCCATGTATAATTAAATTTTATTATCTCTTTATAAGTCTTTCGGAAGTAATTACTTAACAGTAGCAAAACTCTTCAAATCCTCCAGATTCAAAACACAAACACCAAACTCTCCTTCATAAGCTAACCGAGGACAAGCAGTATTCACCCAAACCTCAATATCAGAAAAATCCTCCAACCCAGAAACACTATCACAAAGAAAATAATAAACTTCTTTATCACCAAAATCAAAATCCTTACCCTGCATATAATTTTGCCATTTTTTCACAGAAACCAAAACACCAACTTTCTTAGAATGCAGGTATTTCAAATAAGCACCTTTAATTCTCTTCTCAATCTTTTCAACATCTTTCATATCCAACTCAGTAACACTATTAGTGAAAGGGTTTGCCAAAAAAACTCTTTTTCCAGTCTTCCTTGCAACTTGAATTGCATGAAATTTACCAGAGCCAACATAAAGATAAGCATCAACATCTAAGTCCAAAGCATTCTTAACATTGCATCCAAGAACCTGCCCAGCAACAACCCAACCTTCTTTTTTTATTTTATTAACTTCATCTAAGTGCTGTACTGTAGTAACTACTCCAAGTTTACCTTTGAAATCAACCTTCTCTAGCACAGGCGCAATGTCAACTTCAGATTTTGCAGGAATATAGACTGTTTTCATAGTTTTGAAGAATAATGTAGGGTATAAAAAGCTTTCTTAGCATGGCCAAAAGGTTTATATAGGCAGGTTTTTTACAGTTAGCATAGCGGGGTAGGACAGTCAGGAGTGTCCGTCGAAACATTGAAAGTAATTTTGATGTTGCGGAAGGCTCATAAAGGATTCGTTCCTAGAGACACCCGGAAAAGAGTAGTTTTGATTGCTCTTTGGTTATAGGTCGTTGGAAGTAGCTTTCGTAAGGAAATTACTGGCGAATTCAAATCCAACCCCCGCTATTTATATTTTTTTAAACAGATTTTTATTATCAATATTTCTTGCAACCCATAATTTGAACTTTTGTTTATGTTTTGGATGTCTTAATTTAATAATATCTACAAACTTCAATAATTGCAAATGTCCACAAATTTCAAATCTATGTCTTATAGTATAACCTAATTCCACTCTATCATCTTTAGATTTGACTTTGAGAATATTGGTTGTTCTTAGATCTTTTGAACTAAGAGAATCATAAACTTCTTCAGTAAGTGTTCTACCTTTAAAACAGCAGGCCAAAACAGGATAATAATATTTTTCTTTATATCTTTTTTTCAAGCAAAAACCAAAATCTGTATCAACAAGACCTTGAATAAAATGATGTTTAAGAGTTTTATTTTGTTCTATTATTTGAGGTATAGATAAATCTAAAGGTTTTCTTCCAGAAGGCAAACCAATACATCCAGTAAGATAATTACTAATAGCTTTCGAACCAAAATTAAAACCATAAGTTCCACCTGACATGTGTTTCATAATAGGTTCAATATTGAAAAGCCTCTTCATCAATTTTCTAATATTAACATCATAAAATTCAATCTCATCTGCAGGATTACCTCCACAGTTTAATACATATTTATGTTTTTTATCTCGATTTCCAGCAATGTGACCATCACCAGCCATTACACCACAGAAATAAGCTACTTCAGGAGTAATCTCCTTAGGCAATCTTATTCCTCTTTTTTGATCATAATAACTTAGTTTTATTTCATCTGCTTCCATACTCCTACCTAAGACAAATTACTTTAAAAGCTCTGCGCGCACACATGTCACATGTCACTCAACTGCAACTACAAAATATATGTTGTAGAATAAGATTAAACAATTCTAAGCACAGCAGTCCACACAAACCAAAACCCTACACAAAACATTATTAAACAACAAAGACCAATAAATTAACAATGAAAAAACTAATCTTAATATTAGCAATTTTATTTATCACAAGCTGCGCAGTTGAACAAGCATATCAAGAACCATTGTATTTCAATGTAATTTTCCACAATGAAGAAGATGTTGGTAGCTGCACAAACCCAAAAGCAGCAACTCCAGACTACGATGGTAACCAAGAACTACTTCTACACTTCACAAATGCTTTCAGAGAGTTTGGCGAAATGGCGCAAGGACATGGAGTGAAAATCAACTTTGGCTCAGACTGGACATTCTCAAATGGCGTTGAAAACTTTGACCCCACTTTTTACACAGACATGGAAGCAATGGGCCATGAGATAGACGCACACGCACACCAATCTTGTATCTTATACCATGAAGTAAGAGAAGACATTATCGACGCAGGTGGAACACCAACCACAGTTGCATCAGGTATGGAAGAAACTAACATCCAGGAACAGATGGAATACTTTGACAACTATCCTAATGAATTTGAAATATTTTGGGGAGTTGCACAAGCAGGCCATGGTGAGGGTGAAGAAATTTCTAGCTGGGTATGGCGACCATCAAGAGATAATTGGTTAGAGCACGATCCAGATGGTGACTACATTCACATTGGCCATGGTGAACAAGTGAATAGTATTAATTACATTCAAGAAGCAATTGAAAACAGATATGATGATAGAGTCAACACTTACTCAGTTTTTATTGGAACCTCACATTTTTTAGCTTCAAAAGACACTCCAGGCATTCCTAAAGACTGGACAGCAACAATTGATGATGAAAGTCATTGGGAAAATAGGATAGAATGGTGGGATGACTTTTTTACAGAGGTTGACAATTTAGAAAACCTTGAATACGCATCTTTAACAGAAGTAGCAGAAATTTTTGAACAAAATGAAGACAACCTAAACTTTGACTATGACACAGAAAACCATCCAAGATCAGATGGTTCAATGGCAGCAAAAAATGAAAAAGCAGGCTACCCATTAACAGGTTTTGTCACAAGAAAAACCAAAACCCTTATTAAATAATTAATCAATCTAACTAATATGAAAGGGAGGTTAACAGTTCTTATAGCAATAATACTAATTTTAGCAATAACTCCAATTCTAACAAATGATACAACTGTAGACCCTATAATCACTCAAACTTTAGAAAAAGAAGAAACAGTTCAAGTTGTTATTCAATACATTGAAGAGCCAGAAGAACCAACCTTTATTGAAACTCTTTTAACAGATGAAATCGAACAAGAAAACATTAATGAAGAATTCTATTCAGCAGAAATAACTGAAGACCAACTTGAAGACTTATTAGAAGATCCAAATGTTCAAACAATTTCAGAAGACCCAGTTGCTTCAGTTCACTTATCAACCTCAACACAAGTAATCAACTCAACTGTGGTTAATTCAAAACAATTCTCATCAACAAACCTAACAGGCTTAGGACAAAGTGTTTGTGTTATTGACACAGGAGTAAACTCATCACACCCTGGTTTGAAAGGAAGAATCATTGCAGAAAAATGTTTTTGTGACATCACAGACTATGGTTCAGGTGGTTGTTGCTCAGATAATACAAATGAAAACAGTGATGCAGAAGATGACTACAGGCACGGTACACATGTTGCAGGAATCATTGCATCCAATGACACAACTTACACAGGAGTTGCACCAGAAGCATACATAGTCTCAGTAAAAGTTACAAACTCTTCAGGCAATGCACTTTACTCAGACATCACACAAGGTATTGACTGGTGTAGAACAAATGCAGCAACTTACAACATAACAGCAATCTCAATCAGTCTAGGAGGGGGAGCATACTCAGCACATTGCGATGCAACATTTGCAGGAATAGGATTAACAGGAGCAGTAGACAATGCATACAACAACAACGTTTCAGTTGTAATCTCAACAGGAAATGATTATTCAACATCAAACATTGGATCACCATCATGTATAGAAAATGCAATTGCAGTATCTTCAACAACAAAACTAGATACAGTATCAAGTTTTTCAAATAGGAATTCAATAACTGACATGTTCGCACCAGGTGGAACCAGCACAGGAACAGGTGCATGTCCAAATGCAAACTACATCTGTTCAACACAATGGACAAGTGGATTCATTGGCTACTCAGGAACTTCAATGTCAGCACCACATGTAGCAGGAGTGATTGCACTAATGCAACAGTATGAAAAAGATGTTGAAGGAAAACCCTTGACAGGAGATCAAGTAAACCAAACAATCACAACAAACGGTGCACTTATCGACGACAGTGGAGGTTCAGGATACAGTTTTTATAGGCTAGACGCACTAAAATCCTTAATCGCAATTGATAATTTACAACCAGAAATACTCAACCCTAACACAACACTACAAACATTCTACTTTTACAACAACATAACTTTCATTGCAAATGTTTCAGATATTAATTTAGACACAGTTTGGATAGAAGGAAATTGGTCTGGCTCATTAGAAAACACAACTTTAACAAATACAGTAGATGCCCAATACAATTTCACATTAGACAATGGGAATTATTCTAACAGTGACACCTTCTCTTGGAGAATACATGCAAATGATTCAAACAACAATATCAACTCAACAGATTTTTACACAATAACAATAGCAGGAAACCCAACAGTAACACTAAACTCACCAGCAGATGGTTCAATGACAAACAATGCAACAGTATATTTTAATTTCACAGCAACAGATGAATTAGATTCTTTGATAAACTGTTCATTATACCTTGACTCCATATCAAACATTACAAACACAACTGTAAACAATGGTACTTCAACAATATTTGAACTTGATTTAAACAGTTCAGACCACACTTGGTTTGTACAATGTACAGATTCAAACAACTTAACAACCAATTCCTCGTCGAGAACATTAACAGTTGACACTTTATCACCTTACTTCACAGCAGAAAACTTTACTTCAATAATTGAACTTGGTGCAAACTGGAGTTACATTGTAAACATTACAAACTCACACTTAAGTTATGCAAACTTTTCTTTTGATTCTTCAAATGTAACAATGTCAAATGTTACAGACATATTTAACAGAACTTTCCAGGTTTTGGATAATGGGAGTCAGGCTTTTGTAGTGTATGCATATGACACAGCAGGCAATTTAAATTCAACAAATAACACTTTCATTGTAAATGATTCAATTTCAGGTGTAAGGATAATGAACTTTAATTACAATTCAACTGTTGCACAAGATTCAAACCAAACAGTTACAACTTATTTACTAAACTCTTTCCCAATAACAGAAGCTTACATAACATACAATGGAACAAACTATAATTTCACTAACAACACTCACTACAACTTTACAACAACCTTTTCAGTTTCTGCATGTGGTGACTACAACTTTACAATGTTCACAAATGACACTCAAGGTGAAAATAAATCTCAATTTACAAACTTTTCAATAAACTTTTGCTGTGGAAATGGTATTCCTGAAGGTGATGAAGATTGCAACACATGTCCAGGAGATACTAGTGAGTGTGATGAACCAGCAACAACTAGTGGTGGTGGAGGAGGGGGAGGTGGTTCAGGCACTTCAGAGGAAAGTACAAAAGAAACAATAAAAATTTCATCAGCATCACCAGATGATCCAATTGAATTCAACATTTACAATACAATATTACCAATCAACAAATTAGAAGTGTTAGTAGAAAGACAAGTTGAAAACATTAAAGTTACAGCAGAAGTACTGGATGAGAAACCATCAGAAACAGTAAACCCTCAAGGTGAAGTTTACAAATTCCTAGAGATCTACACAACAAACCTTAATGAAGAAGATATTGAGCAAGCAGAGATACAATTTTTCATCTCAAGCACTTGGCTTAACAACAAAGATAAAGACTCTGTAATCCTACAGAGATACAACAGAGGTTGGGAACAACTACCAACAGAATACATAAAACTTTACCAAGACAACTATTATTTCAAAGCAGAAACAGAAGGTTTTTCATACTTTGTAATCACAGCAATTGAAGAAGAAGAAACTATTGAAGAAGAGATAACAGCACAAGCAGTTGAGGAAGTTGTAGAAGATGTTCCACAATACATTGCACCAGCACCAGAACAAGAAATTGAAGAGTTCTACTTCACACCCTTTATAATGAGCATAGGAATAATTATAACCCTAGCAGTTATAATAGTAGCACTTGCATGGAGAAAGAAATGGAAAATATAGGTGGACAAGCAGTAATTGAAGGTGTAATGTTTAAATCAAAAAACAAAGTTTCAATAGCAGTAAGAAAACCAAATGGTGAAATAAAAGTAAAAAAAGAAAGATTCAAATCACTAACAAGAAAGTTTCCATTATCACTTCCCTTTGTAAGAGGAATTATAATTCTAATTGAAACATTAATCCTAGGAATAAAAGCATTAAACTATTCAACAAATGAAAACTTGGGTAAAGAAGAACAACTAGGAACCTTTGCAATGATCATAACTTTTGTAATCTCAATAGGTTTAGCAATTTTCTTATTCAAATTTATGCCTTTACTAGGAGCACAATTACTTCCAATAGATAATACTTATTTGTTTAACCTAGCTGAAGGTGTGATCAAACTAACAATTTTAGTTGGATACATTTGGTTAATCTCATTAATGCCAGATGTAAGAACTTTGTACCAATATCATGGAGCAGAACATAAAGTAATAAATGCATATGAAAGAGATGATTTAGCAAATGTAAAAAAATATTCAAGATTGCATCCAAGGTGTGGAACAAGTTTTATTATTTTTGTAGTTTTCCTGAGTATCTTAGTTTACATCTTAATTCCAATGGATTACAGTTTTTGGATAAAATTAGGTTTAAGATTACTATTACTTCCTTTTATTGCAGGCATTGCTTATGAACTAATAAAATTGTCAGGAAAGTACAGAAAAAGTAAGTTTTTACAAGCTTTAATTTCGCCAGGACTTCTCCTACAAAGGCTTACCACAAAGGAACCAACTCGAGATCAGATTGAAGTAGCCTTAAGAGGCCTTAGGGAAATAAAACACAATTAATTTTATAAACACCATACATATAGAAATTAAAATGCAAGATAAAATCATAGAACTAGTAAGAGATAAAACAGTAAAAGTATGCTGCCACTGGGATGCAGATGGTGTCACTTCAGGAGCTTTAATCTACCATATGATCAAACCTTATGCAAAAGTGATCACAACAATATCCAAAGGAATGGTTTTCGAAGTAAAAAAAGAAGACATAGCTGAAGAAGAAGTGATCATATGCGCAGACATTCCACCAGCAAAAGAAATTCTAGATAGAACAGTAATCTACATTGACCATCATCCATCAGAAATTTCAGAACAATGTACTTTAGCTATCCATGACGACAAGTATCAATCCTGTTCTTTACTAATTTATGAAAATGTAATCGAAGACAAAACAAACCCTTACAACATATTTTTAACATTGCTAGGTTTTTTTGGAGATGCAGGAAAAAGAGAAAACCTTCCAACCATGCTAAAAGTAAATGCAATGAACTACACTCCAGAGCTTATGGAAAAAAACAAAAGCTATTACAGTAAAGGACATTATTTAACAGTTGAAAAATATGTTTCTGCAATGAACACAGGAAAAAGAATGAATTGGTCAGGTGACATTCCATTAGAACTTTTAAAATGCATAGATCACTATGGTCCATTCACTGAAAACTTCCACCCATTAGCACAAACAATACAAACTTACAAATCACATTTAAGAAATCTATACTCACAAGATGTTGAAATTAAAAGAGTAAACAACTTTGACATGATTTACATAGAATCCAAGAAAAATATTCAAGGTGTACTTGCAGCAAGAAACATAAAAGAGAAACCAATCATAGTGATTAACAAATTTCAAGGCCAGTTGATGGGCAGTATGCGAGTACCAGACACATTAGATTTTGATGCAGGAAAATTCTTAGACCAATTCAATGGAAAGATTGAAACTTTCTTAGGTGGAGGCCATGAAAAAGCAGGTGGATTCACAATACAAGAAAAGGATTTTCCAGAATTAATAGAAAAGATTAAGCTTTCTTCTTCTTCTCAATAAAAGCATAAGTCATAATATCTTTAGAATATCCAGCAGGAATGTTTCCAGTTGAAGCATATTCATACAATGCAGTGTTAAAGATTGCATTAGCAACAGTGAACACCATTCCAACCAACACTACAAGAATCACAACAAACAAGAATAAAAATCCCAAACCAATAATATTTCCAGTTAAAAACATAAGTGCTCCAACAATAAGAGCAGGGAAAATAATAGCTGCTGTAATAGCACCTTGTATAGCACCTAAACCAAAGTGTCTAACCAAACTTTCACCCCATGTCTTTTTAAGAACAGAAATTGATTTCTTAATAGCTTTAAATGGAGTTAAATCATCATAAACCATTGCAGGAACCACAAAGATTGTAATAATAGCCCAAGCTAAGCTTAAAACACTTCTTAGAATGTGTATAACAATAGAACCAATGCCTTTAGATTTTCTAGCCATACTTTCTAATCCTCTCAATAAAAGGCCCACACTTGCAGCCAAAAGGCTCCACAGAGCAATCAAATGAATCTTAGAAAATGCAAATTTAAGACTTTCCATAAACTTCGCATCGCCACCAGCAAACCTTTTCTTTGCAGTGTACACAACACACACATTAAAGAAAGTTCCAATAAAAGCCAGTCCAAAATAAATAGCAAAAAATGCTAAATACTCAAAAAATCCAAACACTTGTGCTTCGCCAGCCAAAAGACTAACAATCAATGTTGGAACTAACAAAATCAAGATAAACAAAACTGAAAATATAGAAGCTAAAATTGGATACCAAATAAGCTCAGTATCTTCTTTCATAACATTAAAAGTTATCTTTGTTATTCCCCAACTATTTTTAAAAACTGAAGTTATACTCATAATATATAGTTTTTAGTATATATTTATAAAAGTTTCTAATTCACCTAATCCAATTTTTCCAATAATCCAAATGCCTTTTTATCAAATTTTGAGAAGGCAAACCATTTCTTCCCTAAATCCTTTAGTGAAGCACCAATATGATATACTTCTTTATTATCAATAATCATAAACCTATCATGGGATTTATTAAATTCTTTGATTTTAATCATAGGATATTGGGAATTATGTTTATTCAAATCTAATCTTAATTGTTTTGTAATAGTTTTTGTATAAATTATAACCACAACACCATCCTTTCTCTTAGAAAACAATGTTAAAACAGAATCATCAACAAAATTATCAATCAACACAATTGATTGTTTTGCACTTCTAATTAAATCAGAAACAAAATTATAAGCATCAAAAATCTGTCCTTCAAAGAAGATTCCTTGTTTTCTAACAAACTCTTTGTTTTCAATTGCTTCAAAAACTTTCTCAAAGTTTTTATCATACTCAATTTGTTTCCCTTCAACAGTATCTAGCCTTCTAAAGATTTCTGCATTTTTGGAAATAAATTTACGCATTGAAACAAAAGCATCCATTATTTGAATACTAACTTTCACAGCAATATCACTTTTAAGAACACTAGAAAGCATTGAAACTCCTTGTTCAGTGAATGCATAAGGTAAGTATTTTCTATGCATTCCTCTACCTTTGTTTAAGGTTCCAGAATGGAACCTTAAAGAATCTTTTATTTTTGAAGTCACATTTTGTGACTTCAAGTTCTCTCCTAGTTCTAAGGTAACAATTTGTGACCTTAAAGAATTATATTCAGGCATAGTAAGCTGGAACATGAATCTTGAAGGAAATCTCTCAATATTTCTTTTAACAGCTTGATTAAGTTGCTTTGTTTCAACCTCATACAATTCAGCTAAATCACTATCCAACATCACTTGAAACGCTCTGATTGTATGGATTTTATTCTTAATTTTGTTCATAAATAAAATAAAATATAGAGTTTTTTATAAAATCCAGCTATAAAAATCCGGAAACTTTCCATAAAACCTGAAAGATTTACATATTCAAAGCTTATACAAGCAAAACAAAGCAGTCAATACTAAAAAATAACCCTATACAACATGAGAGAAAACAGATCTAACATTATCTCTTCTCCATTGCAAACCTTTCAGAACTTCTTCAGGATAAGCAATAACTTGATCATCTCTTTCATGAGTTTCAGGCAAAATTTGAACAACTTGTTCTAAAAAATCATCAGATAAACCTTCAATAGTATCAATAGTTCTATCAATCCCAGCTCTATTAACTTCATCTCCATAAGGTAAAGCATAGAATGGTAATTCTTTTCTTTGTATAGCAACATCCCACTTAGTATCAGGATTCCAAAATCGATCTTCAGATAATTTAATTAAATCAGGATTAAACAACATCCCTGCAAAATAATCTACCATCAAAACATCCCCTTGAGGTGTAAAAACATATTGAGTATCACCACTAAAACCAGCAAAAAAATTAAAAGGCCAGAAAGCATCTAGTTTATCCTTAACCTTTGCTTGTAATCCTTTAGGTACTCGGTTCAAAAATCTAGATTCAATAGCATTAACTAAAAATCTTGAAGCAATAATATTAGTGTCTCTATAGATAACTCCTTTTTCTTCACCTTTCCATGCATCAACAGTAGCAACTCTTGTTTCAGCAACACCTAAGTCTAATTTCTTACCAATCAAATACATAAGTTCAGCTTTTCTTCCAGCAATATCTTGATTTCTTATTTTTACAGAACCTGGACTCTCACACAACCAAAACCTTCCAGCATGATCCAAAGCAAAAATTTTATTATCAATTGGAGTATCAGCACAAAATAATCTTTCTTGAGGTGGAACTCTATTAACAGGCACCAAGCCTCCATTTCTAATTATTTCAAAATCAACATTAGAAGCAATATAAGAATTAAAAAAATCTTCAGCATCAGCCAAAGCACCTAAGTTCTGTCTTGATACATATGTCATTTTACAACCTTTTCAGGTGCAAAATAACAAACAAAGCAAAAACAACTACAACCAGTACAGATCCTAAGATCAACCAGAAATTACTTTTACTTTCAACATCAAAATTGAAAACTCTCTGTTCAACCAAACCATCAGCAGTGCTAACTTCTACAACAACTTCTTGCATACCTTCTTCAACAGGATTAATGCTAAAAATCATTTCACCTGATCTGTCAGCAACAACAGTAATAGATTCAGTATAGTCAACATTTTCAACACCATAGACAAACAAGTTAAACTCTCTAGTTTCACCTAAGTTAGTTATTTGCACTTTAAATTCAGACTCTTGTCCTACTTGCAAACCTGTAACTGAAGCAATTGAAACCAAAGCATCACTATCTACAGCAGTTGTTCCATTAACTCTTACCCAAGTAGTTTTCTCAACAGTTGTATCACCATTGTCATACTCAACTTGAACATTTAATTCATAATCACCTGACAAACCAGAAGGCACAGTTAAATACAAAGTTTGACTAGAAACTTCATCATCTTCTCCACCTTTAGCATCAAGTTCTTCAACATAAGCAACAGTTGAAACACCTTCAAGAGATGCAACAATTCTCAAATCATCTTCATCATTCTCACCCAAGTTCTCTAATCTAACTCTTACACCTAAGTAATCACCAGAATCAACACTTGAGGAACTCAAAAGAATCTCTTTAATATTTATACTATGTCTAGGTTCTTCCATATACAATGAATATGAAACCATTTCAGAATCTTTATCATCATAGATTTCTACATACAATGTATAATCATGATCAGAAACCTCTAGATCAGATGGAATTTCTAAATACAAGGTTTTCTTGTAAGAAACACCATTTTCAACATCAAACATTTCACTGAACACTTCAAGATTACCATACTCATAACCGCCCATCCAAGCCCTTACCTTGACATCAGTTGTGTCACCAGTACCTTCTAAATACACAACAACTTGTGCTGAGGTACCTAATTCAACTTGCACTTGGTTATCATTACTAGCTTCAATTCCATTAACAGCAACTTTAGTTATATCATAACTCTCAGATGCAGCAACAAAACTAGCAAGTACAACAAATGCAAATAAAATAGCTAATATTAGTTTTTTCATTTTTTTTAAGCCTCTTTAATACTATTCTCACCAGATCTACTCATATATAAAGCTTTCTATTTGTTACTACTGATTAGAAATGAATCTCTCGGCCTGGACCTCTTCATAAGCTTCAATTGCAAGATCAATAGCAGGATCACTCACATCTTCCATTGTATCCCTTACAGCCCAACCACTTTCATTAACTAATAAATCAGCTGATGCATTAGAATGAGAATGAGGAAATCCTTCTAAATCAAGAGTCATATGAGTAAATTCATGAAAAAGAAAATCACCAACTCGAGAAAATAATCTATACAAATCACTAATTTCTCCCCTTAATTCAGCAAAACCAGTAGTAAGACTTTCTTCTTCTCTTAATCTAGCTTTCATCTTTTCTTTATCAAGCTCATATTTGCCTTCAGCATTTAGGGAATAAAGATCAATCACTCTTTGTGCATCATCAAAATCATAAACATTAAAGAGAGCATCCAAAGTGTTTTGATTTAAAACAACAATTTGATCATCAGAAAAATAAGTAGCATATTTAATTTCTCCAAGACCAACATAAATATCATTTGGAACACCACACTGGACATTATTAGTTAATAAGTTTTCAAGAACCTGTCCAGGAGAAACAACTCTATCTTCTTTAGGGACATTTTGCTCAATTAGAGTAGAAATAGAATCACTTTCAGCATCAATACCAAATAATGTAACTCCATCAATTAATATCTGTTCATTAGTACCACATTCTTGAATATCTTCATAATAACAGCCAGCTGAAGCTAATGTATATGCAAGTAAAGGTAATAATAAACTTCTCATAAAAATAATTTCAAAACAAGATATATATAAATCTGTCTATAAAAAGAAATAAAAAAAGAATTATAAAAATTCTTTGGCTTTTTCCATAAAAGGTAAAACAGCTTCAACTTCTTCTTTAAGCATCCTACCGAGCTTAGCAAAGCTTACATCCCCATTTGCATTTCTATTCTCTCGAGAAATTTGCAATTTAGGAGTACCCTCATTATAAGAAAAAACACCTACTGTTATTTTTGTGCTTTCAAATTCTACACTCTCTGAAAACAACGATTTATCTAAACTTTTATCAAATGGCATTTTATAAAACCTCCAATCAATCAAAAACTTCTACCCTTTAAAAAACTTTAGATTCCCAATTCAGAAATAACTTCAGATAGAAACAGTTTATACCTTCTTTTAGCTTCAGGCAACATATCCATAGCATCTTCAATACTCAATTCATTACCTTCATCATCCCTAACAAAACCCCTTCTATATTTATCGATATTACCAATAAATCTAAATCCTTCTTGTTCAAAATAATCATCTCTTCCTTCACCAACAAGCAATCCATCTAAACCATAATCTCTTAAAACTTCATTATCTCTTTCAATAAACAACACAGGTTTAGTCCAAAGATCAGTAGTATCAAATCTTTGAGAAGATTTAACTGGTTCAAAAGCAACCAAATTAATTCCAGGTAAATCAAGCCTATATTGGTTAACACCCAAAGAACCCAAGTCATCAGCTCTACCTCTAGTTCTAACAAATTCATAAACTCTTTTAACATCACTCTCTTGAGAAAGTGCATAAGGAGCAACAGTAGCACAAGCAGCACCAATCAAACTTAAGCTTAAAAAATCTCTTCTATTCATTGTAGTCAGAGTAAAAAACTTCCCCTATATAAGTATTATTATAATAAAAAAAATTAAAAAAGAGAACTAAAAAAGTTCAATATTTTGTCCCATAGATTGCTAACATCTTCAGTAAAACCTTCTTCAAATTCAATAGCATCACCAACACTAACAACATCCAAGTTAAACACTCTTTCTTCATACAAGTTACCATTTTCAATAATAACTTTCAAACCATAATTTCCTGATTCTAAGTCATTAGGTACACTAACTCTGTATAAAGCACCATCTTGTTCACTTCTATCTAAGTCAACAAAACTGCCATAACTTTTCTGGTCATTAAAGATAAATGTTAATTGAATATCTCTAGCATCAAAACTGTTTCTGTTATGCATTTCAACGAAAACAACAATTTCATTGTCCATAGCATTGTTTGACAAACAACCATTTGAATATTCGTAGTTACCAGTCACTTCAACATCTGAATCAAAGCAGTACCATGATCCTAAGCTTACAGCATTCATAACATTCACTTCAGTAACTTCTAACAAATTACTTTCATAGTTACTTGGAACATAAGGTTCTTCACCGCCACCAATAACATCATTAACTTTAACTGAAACTTCTTGTGAATCACTCAATCCACCATCAGTAACACTAACAGTTAAATAGTACTGGCCAGCATCTTGAAATCCAGTTTGCCATGTCCAGGTATCACCTAGAGCATCTCCAGCATCAAGACCTTCAAAGCTAAAAGATAAAACATCGCCATCTTCATCAGTTGCAGAAGCTACAATTTCAATAAATGTACCTTCATCAACTTCAATATCAGCAATATTATCTAATACAGGTGCATGATTATTTGGATTAACACTTCCATCTAAAACAGTAATTGTGAATTCAACTTTAACATCACACTCACCATCATCAACAGTCACATCAATGTCATAAACACCAGCATCTCCAACAGAAGTTTGCCAGTTATAATCTGGACCTTGTGCATTACCAACAATACCTTCCCATGAAAAACTAAGTTGATCATGATCAGCATCAGTTGCATCAATTTCAACACTTACAGAGTCACCTTCATAAACAGTGATATCATCTACAGGTTCAACAAAAGGACAAACATTTCCAGTTGTACTTGCTTCATTAACAGTAATTGTAAACAATCCTTCATTATGAGACATGTACTCATGAACTTCATCCCATACAGATACACTGTCAACATAAACACCAGCATCTCCAACAGAAGTTCTCCATGTAGCTGTATATGTTGTAGGAACATCTGTATTGTTATTCAAAACATAGTTCTGATTCAATGTAGTAAAAATAGCTCCATCAAAAACACCATCAATATCAAAGTAAATTGAGTCACCATCAGCATCATACATATAGATAACTTCATTACCTAAAACTTTACCACCAATAGCTTTTGTTAAGTATTCAAAGTAACTATCAACAACTTCAAGAGTCATAACAACAGTTTCACCTTCATCAACAGTATAAGCTGCATCTGAAACTAAAGGTGCACTACCAAAGTCTCCCCATGGATTATAAGGTTCTAATTCCCATTCCCATAAAGGAGTTTCATCATCTAAAATCTCTACAGTAGCCCATCCATAATGATCTGCATCATAGTAAGCACTTGCAGGTGTCCAAACATCACATGTCCAAACATCTCCAACTTCTGTAAGATCTGAATCTAATACTGAACTTGTACTTTGTGTAGATAAGTATTCAGCACCATCATTCAACCAAAAGAAGTCAAAAACTGCATCTTCATAACCTTCAACATAACATGTCAAATCATCTCCACTAAATGGTTCAGCTGGATCAATTACAACATTTCCATCATTACCAATCTCTGGAGAACCAGAAACAGTAACAGTTTCAGAACCATAAAAATCTGCATCATAGTAAGCACTTGCAGGTGTCCAGACATCACATGTCCATGTATCTCCACCTTCAGTAATACTTGAGTCTAATGTTAAAGAAGTGCTTTGACTAGATAAGTACTCAGCACCATTTTTCATCCAGTAAAAGTCAAAAACAGTATTTTCTTCACCTGAAACAAAACATTTCAGATCATCGCTAACATCTGGGTTACTTGGTGTGATTGCCACATCTCCAGCGCTAACAAAACTTGAAAATACTAATAACATAAACAAAGATAAAAAAATTAAAATTGTTTTTTTCATCATTTTTCTTGTGTCCTCCAATTAAACCTCAAAATCTGAATCCTGCTCTAGCAAAAACTCTTCCAGATGGTGTAACTTTTTCAGCAGCTGGTCCTTCAAAACCAGTTACATCAGCTCCAACACCAACACTAAAGTCTCTTGCTCTTGTAGGGAATACATCAACAGCACCACCAACAGTACCAACTGAACTTGAAGTGTTCAATTCAGCACCATCTGCTAGTTCTGCAGTAGATCTAAAATGATCAGCACTACCATAAACAGTTAAGTCAACAGGACCAGCATGTGCAGTTGCATCAGCAGTAAAGCCCAATCCAATAATTTCCTGAGCATCACTTCCACCACCAACGCCACCACTAACAGCAACTCTAGCTCTACCTGCTTCATTTTCGCCTCTCAAAGCAACTTCAACAGCAGGAATTACTCTTCCAGTTGTATCTTGTTTACCAGCATAGTCAACAGCATTGAATCTTGCTTGTAATCTTCCACCAGCAGTTAAGGTCAATGCTCTTGAAACATTCCAACCATAAGCAGCAGATGCATCAACATCAAAAACAGTTACCATACCAGCATCTCCAAGTTGAAGATGTGATATACTTATTCTACTTGCATCTAAGTAAACAGATCCCTTATCACTTGTAGGAATTCTTAAACCACCTTCAAAGAAAGCACCATTTCCAACAATTGGAAGTGCTCCATTCTCTCTAATATGTTGGTATCCACCAGTAATTGCAAATCTTTGTCTTTCAAAATCAGCAGTTGTATCACTTGTAACAGGCATTTCAACTACAACACCATCATCCATTGGCATTTCAACAACCTCTTCCAAACCAGCTAATCCAGTCCAGAAGTTTTCTCCAGGAACTAAAATAGGTTTGTATGTATCTACACCAGCCCATTCATCACCAAAAACACCATCAGCTCTAGCTACAACAGTAGGAACTGTACCTGAATTTGCTACAACCATATTTCTAGCTAAATTTAAGTAATTATCAGCAACTGTATTTAGTTTAATCCAATCAGCACTACCACCAACAAAAAGGTCTCTTCTTCGAAGCATAGCTTCAGCTGATCTTTGATATTCAGTAACTCTTCCTCTAACAGCAGGAGTCAATTTTGATATATGAACAACAGACATTGTATCACTTTCAGGACCAGAAGCAGCACTTATACCTTCGTAAAAAGCTCTTCCTTCAGTACCTTCACCAAACAATGCAGCTTCTTCAGAAGCTCTTTCAGTTTGATAAGCCATCAAGGCATTATTAACATCAACAACAACATTATCTTGTTCTTCTCTGTTCAAATCACCAAAGCCAGGATAGTGTACACTTGCCAAATCTTCAGCAACATTCCATGCTAATTCATCAGAAAGAACATTCTGAACAGTTTCACCAGCTTTAGGTGTTAAATTATATAGCTGTCTTAAATCAACAGCTTCTTCAAGAGCCATAGGCTCTGCGTCTTCTTGTGCACCTGCAGCTAATGGAGACAGAGCAATCCCTGTACCAAGAGCATATGTTGCAACATTTTTTACAGAATCATAGTTTTTATTCATTTTGTATATACCTCGCGAGTATTATTACTCCTGCAAAATTACAACTGGTTTATAAACCTTTCGATAGAGTAACAACTCCAAAGTGATAGCAACAGTTATAAATACTCCAAAATTTCCATAAATCCAACATGGGAAAAGTTCATACAAAAGCAAAGAGAAGGTTTGGTGGAGGACACACTTTAGGTAGCACTAGATTAGCTTCAAGAAAGAGAACAGCAAGGCCAAGAAGTTTTAGCTCAGAAGAAGCAGCAAAGAAATGGGCAGAAGCACAAAAAATCAAAGATTTTGACCTAAAGAACCTTAGAGCTGATCATGCTTCAACAAAAAAAATAATTATAATAAAAAAATAATTTATTCAAACAAATCTTCTTTCTTTTTATCTGTAAAAACATATAATATAATCAGTACAACAATAAAAATAAGTAGTACAAAAGATAAGAACCTTGCATAGTTTGTTTCAGAAGCAGAACAGCTTTCCTCGTCGATAACAACAGTAGTTCCATTAACCTCTTCTTCCTCTTCAATAACTTCTTCTTCCTCAGGAATCTCAACAACCTCTTCAACAATTTCAAGCTCAACAATCTTATTCACAGTAGTAGTATAACTAACAATCACAGGACTATCAACATGCTCATCATCCCAAACATACAACATATCAGTGTAAACACCAGCATCACCTTCTGAAGTAACCCAACCAAATGAATAAAATCCAGTGTACAAAAGAACAGTACTATTCTCAAAACCAGAATCACCAATCAAGTTAAAATAAACCCCATCACCCTCAGCATCATAAACATAAACATTATCAGTTGTTCTAAAGACTTTTTTCCAAAGATAAGTAAAATAATTGTTCTTCACTTCGACAGTAAAAACAGCAGTTTCACCCTCAGCAACACTAGTTGAACTAGTAGAAACACTAGGAACAGTGTTAATTATAACAGGTACAACAACAATTTCAGTATCATTCGCTTCTTCAACAACAACAAGCTCTTCTTCATCAATCAGTATAATCTCAGTATCCTCAGCTGTCACTTCAGTTTCAGGTTCCTCTTCTACTACAACCACTTCAACATCAAAACCACAACAGCATCTTTCTAAAGCAGTACAAGAAACAAATCCAATATCCTCTTCAGAATTTTCACAAGTACTATCTTCATTTAACTCTCTACACTCAGCATAATCATATCCTAAGCTCAAGCATGTGTCTTCACAAGTATCTGCCAAACAAAACGGCAACAATAATATAACAACCCCCACAATTAACCATATTTTCATATAGTAGAAAATTCAAATAATCTTTATAATAATTGTTGTTGTTTGAAGATTATAATAAGGGAGCTTATTAGCACTGACAGCAAGCCTAATAAACAAATGCCTATTATATATAGATATGAAACCCTTTTGGCCAGCTGTAAACAAAGTAATCAAGTATTCCAACATTATAATAGAAGTATTAGATGCCAGATTTCCAGAATTAACAAGAAATCAAGAGATTGAAGACAAGATCAAAAGAAAAAAATTAATTTTGGTTTTGAACAAGTGTGATCTGGTTGATAAAAAGGAAGTTGAAGCTTGGGCAAAAGAACACAATGCCTTATTTGTTTCAGCAACAAAAAGATTAGGCACTACAATGTTAAAAAGAAAAATTATTTCTCTATCAAAAGGAAAAACAACAGTTGGTGTTTTAGGATATCCAAACACAGGAAAAAGTTCTATAATAAATGTGCTTGCTGGTCGAAGAGCAGCAAAAACTTCACCACAGTCAGGATATACAAAAGGAAGACAATTAATTCGAATGTCACCAAACATTTATCTGTTTGACACACCAGGTGTTTTACCTTACAAAGAAAAAGATGAATTAAAACATAGCTTAACCTCAACAAAAGATTTTACAAAAGTTAAAGATCCTGAGACAGTTGCATTTGAACTTATTAAATTAAAAAAAACAACAATACAAAAGTTTTACAAATTAGAATCAGATGATCCAGAAGAATTGTTAGAAGAGTTAGGACAAAAATTAGGCAAATTAAAAAAAGGTGGAAAGGTTAACTTTGATGCAACAGCAAGGATTATTTTAAAAGATTGGCAAAGAGGGAAAATTAAAGGGTAACTCCTTCTAATACTGGATCAGGTGTCATACATCTAGTTTTTTCAAAACTAACAACCCTCATAGGATAACTTGTCATTTTCACAGGTTTTTGAAAATCATAATCATCACCATCAACAATAGTCATTCCAGCATTTTCAAAAACAACCTCACTTGCAGGCCTTTCAATCTCAAGCCCAATTCTTTGACCCATGATTCCTCTTTTGTAAAACACAAGAGGATCAATTGAACCAAAATCACCAGCCATAACCTGTAAATCATTTGAATAAGGTGGTTTAAACCCAAGCAATGAAATAGGAATAGAATAAACAGCAATACCATTAAATTCACCATTCATTTGTTTTCCATCAACAACCATACTATATTCTCTTTTACCAAGCATTCTTTCATGGTGCTTTTTCATCAAATCTTTCATATAAAATGAAGCCATTGTTTGTACAACCATTCTAGCGCCATTTACAAAACTTTTTTTCTCATTATACATTTCAAACAGATTATAAATTAAACCACTTGTAGCAGACCAACAAAACAAAGGTTGTTCTCCCTCTCTTTCAACTTTGATCAAATTACACACAGTTTCTTCTAAACTTTCACACTTATCCAACTTTCTAACAGGAGCTAAAGGATCTAAAGTCCAAATTTTACTTTGACCTAAAGCTTTAGAAAAAACATTAAAAGTTCCAGAAGGACCAATAAGGACAGGAGGAACATCCCTTGTTTCAAACAATCTAAAAGTATCAGTAGCATAAAGATGTCCACCACCATCACCAGTTATCCAAACAATAACATCTGGCCTGTCTTTGTTAACAATCTCATCAAACATTTGAGGAAATCTTTCAGGATTTTCAATATGAACAGGAGAATGGGGATATAGTTTCTTAATCTTTTCAATTAATTTTTTATCAACTCTTCTAGCATTAACATTAACAATAAAAGATTTTTTATACATAGAATTCAAGAAAAACTTTTATTATTTAAATTATACTGTTAATCATTCTATTTATTTCATCATCTCTTCTGCAACTATTTGGTTTACCGCAATAAGGACAAAGTTTACCAACCCAACCTTTATTCCTTCTAAAAGTGTACCTGCATCCTTCACAAATAAACCTAGCCATATCTTCTTCCATATTACTATATAATGCCTACTCATTTATTAAGTTTTTTAGTCTAGAACTCTATAATGAGGCCCTAACGCCCTCAATTGTATAACCACCTAATCGATCATGAAATACAAATATTGGTTCTAAAACTTGATTTTCAGTAGTTAATACAATCTCTGATAATCTCGTAGAATAAGTATCACAATATCCACTAACAGAAGGTATGGCATCAACAATTGCTCTTGCAACCCTTTGGCTATCTTCGAGTCTACAGTGTCTTGTCAAATATGTTTTATTCACCATACAAAAGATTTCGTCAGCATTCATTGCCCATCAAAATTTCAACTTATTTATATAATTATCTATTACAATAATACTTATATATTAATATTAATTAATTATATATACTATGGCAGATCTAGTAGCATGTCTATCAACCGGAAAAGGAACTTGGACTGAAGTAAAAAAATTAATCCATAATCAAAATTGGGATAATATATACTTGATTACAAATGACTTTGGAAAAGATAAATTCACAGCAGACAAAGAGCTTAAGTTTATTCTAGTGGATGTAAATTCTGGAATGGATTCTATGAAAAAGATTATCATGGAAGCATTACAAGATAAAGTGAAGACAGAGGTTGCAGTAAATTTTATTTCAGGATCAGGTAAAGAACATATGGCACTTTTATCAGCACTGTTCAAGCTTGGAACAGGTATAAGGTTTATTATTCCAACAGATTCAGATGTAAAAGAGTTATAAGAATTTTTGTAGGGTTATTTATTGTAGTGACTACTTTAATGTCACAGTTAATCATCACACAATCACAGAAAAGATTAAAAAACAAATGGCCTTATTGATAATTTATATCTCCTAGTTTGGTTTGGAGCAACTGTATCAAACTCACCCTCAGAAAAATAAGCTCCATTAACAACTGGTCTTTTTAATACAGGTTCGATGCAGATCATTCCTTCATGAGGTGTCCAAAGGACTGCTGCTTCAAAACCATCCATTCTAAAATCAATACCTTGACTATCACCTCTGTATAAAATTCTCGAAGTATCTATAATTATTGGACCTCCTTGCAAAACATCTCTAACAGAAGCAATAGGATCTTCTGACCCTTCTACATATAGTTTACCTAAATCACCCTCTCCTTCAGTTCTAAATGCAGGATGCCAACCTAAGTTAAAAGGCATAATTTCATCTCCAGTATTTTTAATATTAAAATAAAGATTTAACGCATAACAATCCATCATAAGTCTTTTTTCCAATTCAAAAGGCATCCATTTCATTGACTTGGGATGGTTTTTTCCAGATTTTGGGTTAGGCACTTCAGAACCATCATAACTCTGTTTCAGTGTAACCCCTTTATCTGCATTAAAAATAATCTCCCAAGGTAACACTCTAGAAATTCCATGCTGATCTAAAGGATAGACTTCATTATTCCAAACAACTTGATGTTTGTCAGCAGGACCAAAAAAAGGGAAAGCTACAAGTTCAGAATTTGGCCAGCCTGGGACACTTTCTACAGCACCAGGATGCATGAATTCTCTATCTTCAAATTTTATTCCATAGATCTGACCTGAATCAGAATCAATCATTACTTCTAACTGTAGATCTTTAAACTTTATTCCTACCATAACCCTAGTTTTTTAATCCTTATTTATAAACATTCCTAAAACCATCAAAAAACATTTAAACCTCCCCAACAAGAAAAAATTTATGTTTAAAGAAATGTTAGAATATGATGAAACACTATTCAAAGATGAACTAGTTCTAGACTATGAATACCTACCAAAAATTCTAAAATTCAGAGAAAACCAACAGCAACATTTTGCAACAACAATAAAACCTTTACTGCAAAAAAGAAATGGTTCAAACTTATTTATTTATGGAACACCAGGAATTGGAAAAACAGCAGCATGCAAACATGTACTAAGAGAATTAGAGCTAGAAACAGATTTAGTAATCCCACTCTACATAAACTGTTGGAAACATGATACAGTTTACAAAATATTAGTAGAAATGTGCGAACAACTGAAATACAAATGGGTACAAAACAAAAAAACAGATGAATTAATGAAAGCAATAGCAGAAATCCTGAACCAAAAAGCAGCGGTTTTCGTGTTAGATGAAGTTGACAAGCTAAAAGAGCAACAAATAATTTACCAATTACTAGAAGACATTTACAAAAAATGCATTTTCATGATAACAAATGACAAGGATTGCTTAGCAAAACTAGACCAAAGAGTAAAATCAAGATTACTACCAGAAATGCTAGAATTCAAACCATACAACTATGATGAAACAAAAGGGATTTTAGAAGAAAGAAAAAATGCAGGTTTTTTTCCAGGAGTGTTTTCAGAACAAGCATTTGAAAAAATAGCAGAAACTTGTTTTGAAAGAGAAGATATTAGAGTTGGAATTTTCTTACTAAAACAATCAGCAAACAATGCAGAAAACAAATCACAAAGAAAAGTTTTAGTAGATCATGTTGAAAAAGAAAAACTAGATAGGTTTGAAAAAGCTAAAATTAAAGTGGATGATGATGACAAAACCATTCTAAACATTGTAAAAGAAAAACCAGGTTTATCAATAGCAAGTATTTATGAAATATTCTCAAAAAACTCTGACAAATCACTAAGAACAGTTAGAAGAAGAATTGAAAGGTTAAGAGATCTAAAACAAGTGATTTTTGAAGAAACACCAACAGGTTCAGTTGTAAAATAGAGCATTCTATACAAAATTCAGCAAGCATAAAGATTAAATACACAAACAAAATTCCTAAAAATATGCCTGAATCAATAATCTTTGCATGCTATAGCCATGATTTTGTTAGACCTGATGGAGAAATTATTGAAAATTATGGCTTTGATATTTTATGTGTGCCACCTAATGAATTAGGGCCTTTTTCAGTAACTCATGTTAAAATAGTTGGAGGAAGAGGAGAAATATCAGATATTGAGGATTTAGCACAATATCTTTGGAACAGAAGAATAACTCTAGAAGAAAGAGGAAAAGATGTTTTAGGCTTTGGAACAGCTGTAACTCCTATAGCTGTGCAGATAGCAAATAATCCCAGGAAATTATCAACTAATGAATATTACTACTTAGATTCAATATTAAATTGGCATTAGCATACTCTAAAATATATGTTCTACACTCATTGGAGTGACATGTGACATCTGTGCGCGCAGCGCTTATAAACAATTCCAACTATACTAATATTAACACAATTTGAGTTTAAAATAGGAGGAGAAAAAAATGAGAACTAGCGTAAGCTATATGCCATGGAACCAGTACAGACAAAGAGTAAACCAGATAGAAATGTTACATTTCTTACATACAACAACACTCCAATCAGTGAAAAATTATTGGAGAAAAAAAGGAGGGGATACATATGTTTGAAACAGAATTTATTGAAAAGATATTCAGCCAACAACTAATGCAATTACCAATAGAGGAGGAACAAAAATGGAAAAAATACTAGAACTAAATATATACGACGAAACAGACTTATCACTAATGCTTGAAGAAGAAGTCATTGATGACTTTGAAGAAGGTTTTATGAGAGGTTATCTTGCAGGATAAAAATGGTACAGAGTAAAGTAAATTTAGATCCCAGAACTATTCAAATCAGAAACAAAGTGAAAGCAAAGTATAGTTTTAGAACAAGATCAGAAACACTTAACTTTATGGTTGAAGAGTATGCAAAAAAAGTATTAAGGCTTAAACTGTAAAGTAAACCTTAAATAGCACCTCTTTTTCTCTTTTTTATATGGATCCACAGGAATTAGAAAGAATTATTGAAGCAGAACACATTAATGAAAATTCTGTTATTGCAGCAGTTTATGTAAGAGGGCCAGAATATAATAATCCTAGAGCTACTTTAAGAATTGGTTTTTTTAACAGAAGTCAAGAAGGACCTATTTTAGTTAATCAAGCTAATTACCCAGAAGGATCAACAGGATACCTCAAAAAATTACTTGCTAATAAGTTAAGCCTAGAAGGAGATGATATAGTGCATCTTAGGAAGTTAACAGATTTAGATGTAAGCTCTGAAAGTTTTGAAGAAACATCCTCAGAAAGAGTAGAAGGTTTTGTTGCAAGATATTGTAGAGTTAGAAAAAAAGGATATAGAACTAGTTGGATTAATAAAGTTCAAATTGGTAAAAGGCTGTGGGCTAATAATGATTTAATACTCAGTCCAGGAATATCAAGTATTCTTGGGGATCATGGAATAAGACGAGTTGGAACCCCAATCTCCAAACTTCCAAGTAATCCTGAAAAAAGAGTCGTATGTAAATTAGTACCAATTATTTCTTCTATAGAAGCAGTTGAACTTTTAAGACAATATTTATAAAATCCAATTCTTTAAGTTTACACATGAAAATACTAGCATTTGCAGATCCACACTCACATGAAGAATATTTAGACCAAATTAAACTCAAATCAAAAAATGTTGACATCATAATTTGCGCAGGTGACTTAACCTGGTTCAACAAAAACATAAAAAAACTTCTAAAAAAATTAAATGTATTAAAAAAACCAGTTTACATAATTAATGGTAACCATGAAAACACAAAAGAAATGGCAAAACTTTGCAAACCATTAAAGAATGTTAGTTTTATGCACAAAAAAACACTAAGGATTGACAACAATGTTTTCCTATTCTTTGGCAATGATGGTTTATCACCTAATGAACCTCAGTTTTACAAATTCTCAAAAAGAGAAATGCAAAAAGTAAAAAAAACAGATACAGTGGTTTTAGTTACACATGGTCCAGCTTCAAAAACAAAATTAGATTTACTACCTTGCGGACATGTTGGATGCAAAGATATCAAAGAGTTCATACTAAAATACAAACCAGTTTTACATATATCAGGACACCTGCACGAACATTTTGGCAAAAAACAACTTCTAAAGAAAACATTAATGGTAAATGTCGGACCTGGTGGAAGAATACTAAAAGTTTAAATAACAAACAACAATCCTAAACCACATGAACATACTAGAATCAATTCTACTTGGTGTAATTCAGGGAATAACAGAATGGTTACCAATTTCATCATCAGGCCACTTAGTTATATTCCAACAGTTCCTAAACATAGAAGTTCCTTTATTTTTTGACATACTTCTACACTTTGCAACACTAATTGTAATTTTAATAGTTTTTCACAAAGATATTCTAAAAATTCTAAAAGAGTTTCCAAGCACAAAAAAACCAAATGGTAAACTTGGTTGGTACATAATCATAGGTTCCGTACCAATCGCACTAACAGGATTTTTATTAAGAGATCAAATAGCTAGTTTATTCACAAGCCTAAAAGCAGTGGCAATAGCACTATTATTCACTTCATTACTTTTATTTTTATCAGAAAGATTTCCAGGAAGAAGGAAGCTGAAATGGTATGACTCCATTGTTATCGGTATTTCACAAGCTCTTGCATTAGTTCCAGGTATTTCAAGATCAGGTTCAACTATCTCAACAGGTTTATTACTAGGTTTGGAAAAAAGGCAAGTTGCAACATTTTCTTTCCTACTGGTAATTCCAGCAATTCTGGGCGCAACAATACTAGAGTTTTCTACAGCTTCAATTGAGTTCAACTATATCTATGGTTTTTTAACAGCAATCATTGTAGGCTATTTCTCACTAAAACTGCTACTAAAGATAATTGTAAAGAACAAATTTCACTATTTTGGTTGGTACTGTTTAATCTTAGGAATAGTTTTGTTAATAATTTAGTTCCCAAACAGTAACAAAAGTTTTATAAATAAGTGCATAGCAAAAAAAGATATGCAAATTTACAATCAAGAACAATTACAAACAGCAATTGATAATGTATTTAGAGATTTATTTATAGTGGAGAACAGAACTTCTGATAATAGAGCATATGTTTATGCAAAAGTAGATGAAACAACTCCTGGTTTAATGTGTACAAATGAAGCAGATCCAGGAATAATTTTTCACAGTTTTATGCCTGATGAAGATATAGAAATACTGCATGAAAGAATAAACCATAGATTCAGAGGAAAGATGACAACAGAGATTCAAGATGGTAAATTAGTTCTTCGAATCAGGGAAAAAACATTAGAAGAAATGGCAGAAGATTTTAGACAAGAATGTAGATCAGATATTTCTCATGAAATACAGCATTTAGCTTTTTATGCATTAGATGAAGAAAAAGAAAAAGCAGTGGTAGAAGAAGTAAAAGAGAGATTAGGTTCAAATTTTGAATGGTACAAAGAAAGAGTAAGAAAATCATACAAAATTCATGATATGGAGGTTGAAGATATAGATAGAACAACTGTGATGGAAATTCTTGGAGAGATTGGAAATTTAACATATAATGGACATGCTTTAACAAAGACAAGTTCTTATTTTAGTAATGGAAAAACAACATTAAAAGCATTTATGCCTTTATTTCCAATTGCAGATGCAGTTCTAAAAAATTATGCAATTTCAAGAGGATTTAGAATTGGTTGGAATTATAGAACAATGTCAAGATTACAAAATCATGGAATAAGAGAAAGAGATATGATGAGAGTAATGAGAGATAATATTGATTATGAGCAACCATTTTCATTACCAGTTTTCAATCTAGTAGCATAGTTTTCTATCCTTGTCCTCTTTCATTAACAAACAAACTCTAGACTCAGTTTTCTCAGCAACTAACCGCCAGCCCAAAATCTCACCCAATTTCAAACTAAACTCTTTAATCTCCTCATGCCTAGCCATATCAGAATATTCAACACGATAACTAGCATACCCAACAGCCATCACAGCCTTTACCTCAACAAACATAGGATTACACTTCTTAATTATAGAAGCATAACCTTCAACATCACAAAGATTCAAACCTTTCAGAACAGACAACCTAACAGTACTCCTATCTTTAGAAGATAACACTTCCAAACTCCTAATCAACCTTTCCCAACCATCCTTGAAAAAAGGTTTACAAGTTTTCAAATAAACTTCTTTGTTAGGTGCAGGTAAAGTAACATAAGTTTGAGTTGCATTAACCTTCTTTAACATCTCAGGGTTCTGTCCATTTGTAACTAAAAATGCAGTCATACCCTTTTTCTTGATCAATTCAACAAGCTCAGGCAACTGTGGATACAAAGTTGCATCACCAGATAGAGAGAGAGCAACATGCTTTGGATCTAAAGCCTCTTCAAACTTTTTTTTATCTACTGCATCATTTCCACGAAAACCCATCAAATACAATTTATGAGCTTCTATCAACCCCTTTAAAATTTCTTCAGGAGTATCACCCTTATTAATCTCCATTGGTTGGGTATGTTCTAAAGATCTCCAACAAAAAACACACTGATGATGACAATTCAAAACAGAGACAGAACTCTGTACACATCTATGTGACTTCAATCCATAAAACTTCTCTTTGTAACAAAAACCTTCATCTCTTAAAGATTTTTTAGACCAAGAACAAACCTTAATAGCAGAATGATCACCAACAACACGATAACCTTGTTTTTCTAGATCTTTTTTAACTAACTCATCCATAATATGAAAAGAATTTTATTCTTATATAAATTTTACCTAGAAATTACATATGCTAGTTTAGTAAATGCCAACTTATAATTTGCCTCGCCTGGTTCACCAGGAACTTCAGTATATTCAATTAAACCTTGAGCCTCTAGGGTATTAAAAATTGGTATTGCTTCATCTACAAGTAAATCTAAACCTAAATCCTCACTCATATTTCCACCCAAATCTTCAAACAATCTTAAAGTAAAATCTCTTAAAGCTCGTTTATCTAACTTAAGTTCACTTTTAGCTAAATCAAGAAGAGTTTGATTAAGCTGTAAATGATGACCATTATCCCTTGTCTCATTAAGAAATTTAAGACCTTTTCTAACATTTGAATCAACAGTTCCACCATGTGCAACAATATAAGCAGCAATTCTATTAACATTAATTTCTTCTGACATAACTTTTGAAATTTTAAAGGACTATATAAAACTTTACAAACTAGAATAATCTAAAAAAACTAAAAAAACTTCTTTTTTTTATCGTTTTTTCTTACGCTTTGTTACTTTCTTCTTTTTAACAGCTTTTTTCTTTACTACTTTCTTCTTAGCCTTTTTCTTTACTACTTTCTTCTTAACTGCCTTTCTCTTTACTACTTTTTTCTTCACAGTTTTCTTCTTTACTGCCTTCTTAGCTGTCTTTTTTTTAGCAACTTTTCGCTTTGCCTTTCTTCGAGGCACTCTTACTAATACCATACAGATATCATAGGTAAAATCCTATAAAAGGGTTGTGTATTAACTAAGAAATTAGAACAATCCTTGATAATTTGCATAAATTGCTTTAGTACACTCTTCAACTGTTATACCCTTAATCTTAGCAATCTCTTTAACAGTCACAGCAACATTTGCAGGTTCATTAATCTCACCTTTAACAGGAGCCATCCAAGGAGCATCAGTTTCAGTTAATAACCGGGTCAAAGGAACTTTCTTAACCAATTCTTGAAAATGTACAGAATTAACAATAATTGGTGGGACAGAAAAGTAAACACCTTCCACTCTTTTCAACAACTTCAATTTACCAGAAAAACAATGTAATACAACTTTCCTAGGTTTTAACTCTTCCAAAATCTCAACAATTCTCCTTTCAGCTTTACGAGTATGAATTATAAGAGGAATATCTAACTTAGCACCAAGCTCAATAAACTTTCTAAAATACTTCTCTTGCTTTTCATGCTCACCAAAGGTAAAGTCTAAACCAATCTCACCAAGTGCAATAGGTTTTTGCTTTTCAATCCACTTTAACTCTTCTTCAATATCAGAATCAGAAAATTCAATGATTTCACCAGGATAAAAACCTAAGGCTTTCTTAACAATTTTATATTTTTTACAAATATCTAAAGTTTTTCTATTCCTTGAAGGCGATGCACCATTATTAATCACAGTAACAACACCAGCTTTTTTAGCTCTTTCAATTACAGGATCTAAATCTTCAAACCTACTATCATCCAAATGACAATGCACATCAACTAACATTGAATATTCCCAAAAGCCACATAAGCAAATCAGTTAACCAAGGCAACATATTAATTACAATCAATCCCAAAACAAACAAACTAATCCAGGTCAAAGCTTTTTGTGCTTTTTCTTTATCTTTAAACAATAGAAGAGCAGTACTATAAAACATTCTTCCACCATCAACAGGACCAAGAGGTAACAAGTTAAACAAACCAATTCCAACATTAATCAAAAACAACCAAATGTATAACAACATAAACCATTCAATAACACCCTCATAACCTTCAACCCATTCATAACCATCATTCAACTTTGTTTCTTGCCCAAACCCACTAACTCCAAAAAAACCTTTTGATGCATTCTCTGGATTTTCAGACAACACAATAGTATAATCTCCTTTATCAGTAACAAGAGTCACTTCTTCACCAGGAACTAAATCCTCTGAAACATTAAGGAATTGAACAACATCCAAAACTTCATTGTCATTAATAGAATAAATAATAAAAGGAACTTCAATTCCAGTCTCATTCATTGAATAACCTTCAATAGTAGTACTTACACTTACACCATCAACTTCATAAACAGCTCCCATAGCAGGAGTTAAAACAAAAATCATCCCCAAAAATAAAACAACACCAATGCAAATATTAACAGCAGGTCCAGCAGCAAAAAGTTTTAACTGATCCCAAACTCTAGCTTTTTCTAATTGCTCTTCATCAGGCTCAACAAATGCAGCTAACAAAGGACCCATGAAAGCAAAACCAGAACTTTTCACTTTAATCTTTTCCATCACAGAGGCAACACCATGTCCAAACTCATGAACAACTGCAGTCAAGAAGATTGCAATCATCCAATGCCAAAAACTTAAAGCAGGAGCACCTTCAATCTCTATCCCTGGTAAAACAGGTGCTAAAGCAGGTGGTGTTCCAGGAACAAAAACTAACTTAAAAGTTTCTATAATTATAAACACAAAAATAAAAATCATCCCAGCAAACCCAATAAAAACTCCAATTGAAGCAAAAACTCGTAAAATCTTAAATCTAGCTAACTTCCTCATTAACTTCAAACCTAATTTGGTCTTATACAAAAAGAATATTTTACCTTGTACAGTAAACCTTTCTTTGTGAGTAAAATAGAAAATTAACAATAAACCATAGAATATTAATAATGAAATTAGATCCCAATTCATTTTAACCTATTTTTTAGTACGGACAGGTCTAAAATCTTTACACTGACAGTTTCTACACTTGACTTTTCTCTGTAGAACTCTAGAAATATCAGTTCTAATTTTAGCTTTACATTTCTTACAGATGAATATTCTTCTAAATTTTCTATCTGCTGTTTCTTCAAACCTTGCCATTTTTATTCTTTTCTAACTTCCTTTATTAACATATCATCAACCAAGATCCAATACACCACAACCACACCCTCAAGAACTTTATCCTTAAGAGTATCAGGTATTTCCAAATCAAATGTTTCAAATGATTCCATGTCCATAACATTTGCTTTGTCACCAACAACACTCAAAACTTGTGCTTTTTTCTTTTCAATGATTGGACTTTGTGCTTTATCATGCCCAGGCATGAGCTTGATGATTTTTTTGCCATCTTTAATTGAGACTGCTTCAATTCGACATTTTGCATGCCCATGTTTTCCAGGTCTGGATATATCAATACTCTTAACAATGCACGCAACACCGTCAAAGATAACATACCGACCAGACTTTAGACTTGTCGCTTCTACTAGTTTGACCTCTCCCATGAACAGTTAGAATTTCAATCTATATATAAATCTTTTGTATTTCTATGTATAACAATAGTAATCAAAACAGCTGTCATATCAAACAAAAGCACCCTCTCATTTAAACAAGTTTCGAACCAAAACAAATATAAACCAAAAACAAATATTAATAATTATGGTAAAGAAAAATGACTTCATAGAATTAATCTACACAGGTATAATCAAAGAAACAAATCAAATCTTTGACACCAATGATATTCAAATAGCAAAACAAGCAAATTTATTCGATCCAAAACAATCTTACCAACCTCACACAATCTGTATAGGACATAAAGATGTAGTTGAAGGTCTAGACAATGCACTAGTAAACAAAGAAGCAGAAAAGCCCTTTACAGTGGAAGTAACACCAGAACAAGGTTTTGGAAAAAGAGATGCCAAATTATTCCAATTAGTTTCAGCAGCAAATTTCAAAGAAAAACAAATTCGTCCGGTTCCAGGGTTGCAAGTAACAATAAACAACATGCCTGGTGTAATAAAAACAGCCTCAGGTGGAAGAATTCTTGTAGACTTTAACCATCCTTTATCAGGAAAAACAATAATTTACAAAGCAATGATCAAATCTGTTGTTACAGACCCAAAACAAAAACTGGAAGGTTATCTTAAATTACTTCTAAGCATACCCAAAGTTGAAGCTAAGGTAGAAAACAACATTGCAGAGGTCAAACTTGATGTGCCTGAAAAGTTCCAGGAAACAATAATCAAAGAAGTAAAGGATAGAATCCCAGAGCTAAAAGAGATCAAGTTTACAAAATAACAAATAAATCATAATTAACTTTATAAGTTTCAGAAGCAAATTTCTCTAGATGGATACATTATTTCAAAGTGCAATGGAACAAGCATCACAGGAAAAGACTACAACATCTCATCCTATTGATGCAGAATTAGAAGAATTAATCTCAAGACAGAAATCAAAGATTAAAATTATTGGATGTGGTGGTGGTGGAAATAATTCTATTCACAGAATGTCTGAAGTGGGAATTGCAGGCACTGAAACAATTGCAATAAACACTGACGCCCAAGATTTACTTTATACAAATGCTGATATTAAACTATTAGTTGGAAAAGAGCTTACACAAGGTTTAGGTGCAGGTTCACAGCCAAAGATTGGTGAAGAAGCAGCAAAAGAATCAGAGCATGAAATAAGGCAAAAATTACAAGGTGCAGACATGGTATTTATCACATGTGGTTTAGGTGGTGGAACAGGTACAGGTTCAGCACCAGTTGTAGCAGAAATGGCAAAAAAAGTTGGAGCATTAACAGTAGGAATTGTAACAATGCCATTTGAAATGGAAGGACAGAGAAGGTATGAGAACGCAGTTATTGGTCTTGAAAAGATGGAACACACTGTTGACACATTAATTGTTATTCCTAACGACAAATTGCTAGAATTAGCACCAGATTTACCATTACAAACAGCATTTAAAGTTGCTGATGAAATTCTTACAAACTCTGTAAAAGGTATTGCAGAGTTAGTTACAAAAACAGGTCTAGTAAACCTTGACTTTGCAGACATAAGAGCAATTATGGGCAAAGGTGGAGTTTCTATGATCGGTATAGGCGAATCTGACACAGATAATAGAGCAATGGAAGCTGTAGAGAAAGCAATCGCAAACCCTTTACTAGATGTTGACATCACAGGTGCCTCTGGTGCTTTGATAAATGTTCTTGGTGGCAATGATTTAACACTAGAAGAAGCAAAAATGGTAGTTGAAGAAATATCTAACAAGCTTGATGATGATGCAAAGATTATCTGGGGTGCACAAGTATCAGAAGACCTTGAAAACACACTAAGAGTTTTACTAATTGTTACAGGAGTTCAATCTCCACAAATATTTGGTCCAAGAAGAACAACCTTTGACTCAGATAAAAAAGAGATGGAAAACGAACTAGGTATTGAATTTGTAGAATAAATTTTGTATTTAATAATAAAAAAATAAAAAGAAATTATTTTTTCTTTCGCTTAACCTTTCTTTTAGTAGTCTTTTTCTTAGTTTTAGTAGTAGCTTTTTTCTTATGTTTGGGCACTACTTTCTTCTTTGTAAACCAAGCAGTAATAATCAAACCCACTACAACTACCATAACAACTGCAAAGTATGACCAACTAAATGTAGAAGCTTCAGGTCCATAAATAAGTTCAGCAGTTCTCTGTTTAACTTTATCAATTACAGGTTCAACTTTTTCTTCAATTATCTCTTTTATTGTTTTCCTTTTTCTAGGAGGCCTAGGTTCTTCTTCTTCTTCTTCATCAGCAGTACCACCAGATCTACTTCCACCAGATAGTGCATTAGATGATGATGATGAGCTACTCTCTTCAGCTGCAGCTGCTGCACCACAATCTACCGCACAACTTGAACTTGTTTCATCATTATTACAAACACCATCTCCACAATACATCACTGTAGTTCCACCAGAAAAACTATAAGAACTAGTTGATCCATTCACAGCACTACCAGCACTTGAAGTTCCAGCATCAAATGTGTACGAGGAAGTATTTGCACTAGAACCAGCAACACCAGTATCAACAGAGTCAATTGTATAAGAAGAAGTGTTAGCCTGATAAGCCATCACTGTAGACAAACTAAATAAAATAATAAAGGCTGTTATCAGCCCAATTGTTTTTGTCTTCATCTTATATTACCTCTATCCACTCATGTTAAACATCTTAAAGCTAGTTCCATCACAACCATAAAATCTATTACTTGAACTATTGTAGTAAATTTCACCAGCATTTGATGCTCCACAACCAGCAGGTTGAGTCTTTGCCATAAGTCTCATTGTACCATTGATAACTAAGTTTGCACTATCAATATCAGCTGAAGGTGTAGCAACACCAATACCAACTCTTGGGTTTTGATTATTCAAACCAAACAAGAACTTACCAGCATCAGTAAATAAGATATTAGTAGATTGACTTACATTCCTTATAGTCATGTTACCCTCATTATAATCCCACTGTTGAGCTTTAATAGTAGAACCTGATCCAGGAGAAATAATCCCATTTGTGTCAAAAGTTATAGCTGTAGTACCAATCATCATTGTTACAGTTCCACCAGATTCACTAATTGAACCACTAGGACCAAAATAAACTGTGTTATTAACATAGACATTTCCTTCTCTTGTAAATGTTGAAATAATATCTGAAGAACCATTTTTAACAGACATATTCTGTCCCCAAGGTATAGATAATGTACCAGCATCTAACGCAGTAGCAGAAACTGTTCCTCCATTATCAAATGTAAAAGTTGAACCACCAATATCAAATTCAAAACTACCAGCTCCATGATCATTAATACCAGTTGTATATAATGTATTATTAAGATAAAGATCACCTTCTCTTGTAAAAATAGATCTATTCCCACCAACATCAAGGGTAAAATTCTCATTATTGTATACAGTTATGTTTGGATTTTCTAAACCACCAATACTCAAGTTAGAACCAATAGTTACAGCCTCAGTAACATTCAAACCATTACTAACAATTAAACCTCCAGTAACAGTGATCCAACCATTAACAATGTTATCAATAGTTTCAGCTAAAGCAAAAGTAATTTTCTGACTTAAAGTAAGATTAGTTCTATCAGAAATGTCTGCATCAGCAATTTCTCCTAAAGGTGAAAAGAAAAACTGTCTTTCAACTGTAGCACCAGTATAATCAGTAAAGTCTGCATCTTCACCAGCAATAACATAATCCTTGTAATATTTATTTCCAAATTGTAAAGTTAAATTGTTAGAACCATTCTCACCAAGCATAACACTCCATGAACCATTTATAATCGCACTAGAAAAACTTTCATTATAAATAAGATTTCCACCAGTAAGATTATCCCAGATACTAACATACAAATCTCCAGAAGCTAAAACACTTCCTGTAGAATTTTTCACACCTGATCCTTGGTCAGACAGTGAAACATTAAGTCCATCAACAGCACTAACGCATCCACATGCTAAAACTGCAAACATAATTACTAATAATATACCTCTTTTCATATTTTTACCTCCCCATAAAAAATATTATACCAATTTACATATCAAACTCCCTTTTAAAAGTTTCTTTAATAACAGTATAAAAAGGCTTCAATGTATAATAAATCACAAGCATCCAAACAAAAACCTTTATAAACCTCTAATTTTTCTGATTAAACCATTATGGACCTTAAACAATACTGGGTTAAATTCAAAACTTTTTTAAAGGAATGTAAAAGAGTTTTAAAAATAACAAAAAAGCCGAGCAAAGAAGAATTCCAAACAATTGTAAAAATTTGTGCAATTGGTATGGTAGTTATAGGAATTCTTGGTTTCATAATCACAATCGGAGCAACCTTAATAGGAATTTAAAATGGAAAATCAAATATTCGCACTAAGAACAACAGCAAATAGAGAAGACCAAGTTGTAGACTTTTTATCTTCAAATGTAGAAAAAAAGAAAATTGAAGTTTACACAATAATCAGACCACATGGTATGAGAGGTTATATTTTTATTGAAGCAAAAGATAGAGAATCTGCTGAAGAAGCTTACTATGGTATTCCCTATGCAAAAGGTTTATTATCAAAACCAATTGAATATTCTGAAATTGAACCTATGTTAGAACAAGTTAAAGTTCAGATGAACATTCAGAAATATGATATTGTTGAAATTATTTCAGGTCCTTTCAAGAGAGAAAAAGCAAAAATTACAAGAATTGACCAACAAAAAGAAGAAGTTATTGTTGAATTACTAGAAACAGCAGTACCAATTCCAATCACATTAAAGATGGATTCTGTTAAAGTTATTAGAAGAGAATCAGAAGATGACGAAATGGAAGATTAGAAATCTTTAAATACAACATAATAAAAGAATAAAAAAATGGCAAAGGAAAAAATTGATGCATTAGTTGAAGGTGGGAAAGCAAGCGCAGCTCCACCATTAGGACCAGCTTTAGGTCCATTGAAAGTTAACATAGGCGAAGTTGTAGCTGAAATTAACAAAAAAACTAGTGCATTCAAAGGAATGAAAGTACCTGTTACAGTTATTGTAGACACTGAAACAAAAAAGTTTGATATAGAAATAGGTACACCTCCAATGTCACAGCTTATCAAAAAGGAATTAAACCTAAAAAGTGCTTCAGGTATTCCAAACAAAGATAAAGTTGCAAACATGTCAATTGAACAAGCAATTAAAGTTGCAAAGATGAAACAAGATTCTTTGTTAGTTAATAATCTTAAATCAGCAGTAAAAACAGTAGTTGGTTCTGCAAACGCAGGTGGTATTTTGGTTGAAGGAAAAATAGCAGTTGAAATTAATCCTGAAATTGATGCTGGTAAATATGATAAAGAAATTGAAGCAGGAACAACTGAACATTCTGAAGAAAAAACTGCAATTCTAAAAGAGCAACTTGAAACTGTAAGAAAAAAGTTTGCAGGCGAACTAGAAAAGATCGCAACAGCAAAGAAAGCAAAAGCAGAGAAAGATGCACAAAAAGTTGCAAAAGCAGAAAAGGCAGTAGAAGCCCCCGCTGCAACCAAATAATTTTCTTTATCAATAACTTTATAAATTCTGAATTTCTCATGAGTTATACATATGGGGCCATTGTCCAGCTTGGTTAAGATTCCAGGTTTGGGACCTGGTGACCCCGGTTCAAATCCGGGTGGCCCCATATAATATTGGCTTAAGAAAACAAAATCTTTAAAAAGAGTCAAATTCCTTCAAAACACAGAAAAAATGGCAAACACAAAAAAAGTAGGGTCTTCAGGCAGATTTGGTGTAAGATATGGTAGAAGATTAAGATCTAAAATTGTTTCAGTTGAAAAAGTACAAAGAGGAAAGCAAAAATGTCCTTATTGTAAAAGATCAACTGCAAAACGTGTTGCTGCTGGTATTTGGAACTGTACAAAGTGCAATTCAAAGTTTACTGGCAAAGCCTATATAGTTGGAGAATAAAATGGTATCATATAAATGTTTTAACTGTAGTAAAGAAATTAAATCTGATCTTACAAGAAAAAAAGTAAGGTGCCCTTACTGTGGTAGCAAAATCTTGGACAAACCAAGAACAGTAAAAACAAGCGTCGAGGCAATTTAAATGGAAATTCCACAAGAGACACAAGAAAAAATAGGCCAGTTACAACTTTTTGAACAAAATCTACAAAATTTTGCAGCACAAAAACAACAATTACAATCACAACTTCTAGAAGCAGAAAATGCAACAAAAGAATTAGAAACAGCAAGTGGAACTGTTTACAAAATTGTTGGAAATATCATGGTTACATCTGATAAAGATAAACTTAAACAAGATTTACAATCACAAAAAGAGCTTGTTGAATTAAGATTAAAGAATATTAAAAAACAAGAAGATAGTATAAAAGAAAAAGCAGAGACAATACAAGCAGAAGTACTAAAAGAGTTTGAGGCAAAAAAAGATGAATGAACTTATTAATGAACTAATAGAAATAAATGAGGACAATGGAATTCCTAAAAATGTTAGATCAAAAATAGGTGATGCAATCTCAGCTCTACAACAAGAAGACAAAGAAGACTCAATTAAAGCAAACAAAGCTTTGCAAGAACTTGACGATATATCATCAGATCCAAACATGCCATCATATGTAAGAACACAAATTTGGAATGTTGTAAGTCAATTAGAGTCTATATAGTATAGAAATATTTATAAATAATAGAGCAGAATATTAAAACTAAACAAGGAGGGTTTAACATGAATGCATTTTCAAGACTTAAAGACAAGATTCTAGGTCCAGCAGAAGAAGAAAACGATTATCCTGATGAATTTGGGGAAGATTACTTAGAAATCGATACCGAATCAACAATTAAAAAACCCAAAGTTCTAGTTAAACCATTCACAATAAGAGAATTTAGTGATGTTAAGCCAGTTCTTGATGCTTTACGTGAAGGTTACACAGTAACATTGGTTAATATCAGGCCTTTGAAAGATAAGGATTTAATCGAGCTTAAGAGAGTTGTAAACAAACTTAAAAAAACATGTGATGCTATCGAAGGAGATATCGCAGGTTTTGGAGAAGATTGGGTTGTTGCAACACCAAGTTTTGCTATAGTTGACCGAAATATGAAATCAAAGGGATTAGAGTAAATTTTTTAAACCTTTTATTCTTCTTTTTTATAATGGTAGATAAGATAGATAACCAACTTTGCCCATTTTGTCATAAAAAAACAATGACAATGATGGAGGATGAGATGGACATGCCTTACTTTGGCAAAGTTTTTGTATTCTCAATGGATTGTTCTAATTGCGATTTTCACAAATCAGATATTGAAGCAGAGGAAAGAAAAAATCCTTGTGAACTAACTTTTACAGTCGAGAATGAAGAAGATTTAAAGGTAAGAGTTGTAAAGAGTTCAGAAGCTTCAATAAAAATTCCTCAGTTAAGAATGTCAGTAGATCCAGGTGCAAACTCAAATGGTTATATTTCTAATGTTGAAGGTTTGATTAACAGGTTCAAAAAAATAGTAGAAGAACAGAGAGACAATGCTGACGATAAAGATATTAGGAAAAAAGCAAAGAATTTACTAAAAAAGATTAGAAAAGTTGAATATGGCGAAGCACCATTAAAAATAGTAATTACAGATAAATCAGGCAATTCAGCAATTATTTCAGAAAAAACAAAAATAAAAAAAATAAAAGGTTAATCGTCTTCTTCGTTATTATCACTTACATCTTCTTCAAAATCTGAATCCTTATAGTCGTCATTATCCTCTTGATCAACAAAGTCATCATTTTCTGTTACAATTAAATCATCTTCAGTCATTTTAGTAATCTCGCACTTAAGTTTTCAATTTGGTATCATCATTCCTATAAAAACTTTGCTCACCACTAGGTTGTAGTTATTATGAAGGAAAATGATCTGTATTGACGACATTCAAAAGCTTTATATAGACATAGTTTTTGCTAAAAGTCACATGTACACAATACCACAAATTGACTCAAAAGGCTTTGATAGTAATGGGCAAATGGACAGCTGGGTATATTTTGCAAATGTTAGTATTCCTTCAACTGGTTTACCCCATGAAGTTAATAAAGCATTTTTAGAGCAAGAGTTAGATCGAGCTGAAATATCAATTAAGGTAAACAAAGCTCTTTTTGGAATAGAAGGTACAATAGAAGCAGAATTAGACGCAACTCAGAATAATTTAGGAGCTTATTTTAGAATAAAAATTTCTGAAGAAGTTGTAAACAAATTAATTCAAGGTGGGAAGATAGATTTTCATTATGAATTATTAGAAAAAGAACAACCGCAAATCATGCAACAGGAGGCATTAAGATGAGCAATCAACAACCAATATTTATATTACCAGAAGACACTAAAAGATTTATGGGCAAAGATGCACAAAGAAACAATATTTTAGCTGCAAAGTTAGTAGCAGAAACAGTAAGAACAACTTTAGGTCCAAAAGGTATGGACAAGATGGTAGTAGACTCATTAGGTGATGTCACAGTTACAAATGATGGTGTAACAATTCTTGAAGAGATGCAAATTGAACATCCAGCAGCAAAAATGATAGTTGAGGTTGCAAAAACTCAAGAAGACCAAGTTGGAGATGGTACAACAACTGCAGTTATCCTAACAGGTGAGTTATTGAAAAATGCAGAAGCTCTTTTAGACCAAAACATTCATCCAACAGTTATTTCTAAAGGTTATAGAATGGCTTCAGAAGAATCACACAAAATATTACAACAAATCTCAGAACCAGTTGCATTCCAAGACAAAGATATTTTGAAAAAAATAGCAGAAACAGCAATGACAGGAAAAGGTGCAGAAGCATCAAAAGAACATCTTGCAAATTTAATAGTTCAAGCAATTTCACAAGTTTCAAATAATGGAATCAGTTTAAATGATATTAAACTAGAAAAAAAAGTTGGTGGTGGCACTGAAAATACAGAATTGATCAAAGGTTTAATTTTGGATAAAGAAAGAGTTAACTCTAGTATGCCACAAAAAGTTGCAAACTGTAAAGTTGCATTACTTGATGGTGCATTAGAAGTTAGAACACCAGAAACAGATGCAAAGATTCAAATCACAGAACCTTCACAATTACAATCATTTATTGACCAAGAAGAAAGGATTTTACAAGGAATGGTTGACAAGATAGTTTCTTCAGGTGCAAATGTAGTTTTTTGCCAAAAAGGAATTGATGACATTGCACAATTTTTCTTAGCAAAGAAAGGTATTTTTGCAGCAAGAAGAGTAAAAAAATCTGACATGGAAAAACTAGCTCGTGCAACAGGTGCAAAGATTGTAACAAAAGTTACAGAATTAGCAATGGAAGATTTAGGAAATGCAGGCACAGTTGAAGAAGTTAAAGTTGGCGATGAAGAAATGGTTTATGTTAGAGAATGTATGAATCCAAAAGCAGTTACAATGTTTATCAGAGGTGGAACAGAACATGTTATTGACGAAATTGAAAGAGCAGTAAAAGATGCACTTGGCGATGTTATTGCAGCAATCAAAGTAGGAAAAGTTGTTGCAGGTGCAGGTGCATGCGAAATTGAACTTGCTAAAAGATTAAGAGGTTTTGCAAACACTTTATCAGGCAGGGAACAGTTAGCAGTAAACTCTTTTGCAGATGCAATTGAAGTTGTACCTAGAACATTAGCAGAAAACGCAGGACTAGATCCAATTGACATGTTAACAGATTTAAAATCAAGGCATGAAACAGAAAAATGGGCAGGCTTAGATGTTTTTTCAGGCAAAGTTATCAATGCTTGGGAGTTAGGAATTATCGAACCTTTGAAAATCAAAACACAAGCAATCAAATCAGCTTCTGAAGTAACTGAATTAATCTTAAGGATTGATGATGTTATTGCAGGTTCAGGTTCAGGTGAACAACCACAGATGCCACCGCAAGGTATGCCAGGAATGATGTAAAAATGAGTGAAGATATAAAAATAAAACCAGATCAAATAACAGATGTATATTCAATGGGAAACCAAATTTTAGGAGTAGAAGTTTTTTCAACAGATAATGGTGGAACAAGCTATTTTGTTTGTGGAATAGAAGACAACGATGTAGAAGAAATTATGGATAGTCTTTCAATTGAAGAAATTCTTTACCTTGAACATAGACATAAAGGTTTATACCTTGCAGCAAAAAGGTGGGATGTAGATACTGAAGCCTACATAGGAGATGTTGATTTAGTTGAACATGTAGAAGGAATGGGTTGTAAAACTTTAGAAGAATTAAGAATCAAATCTCCAAGAGCAGGAGATTTATTGGCTAACAGAGAATTAGAAGATAGTTTATTTGATGTGGATGGAAATGCAGATTTATCAGCTCCTTATGATTTCCCTCAGGAAGAATAAAATTTACCAAACATCATACTAAAACAAAAACATTTATAAACCTAAATCCTTTGTATTTTTCTATGCCAGTAAAGAAAAAAAAGAGAGTAACAAAGAAAAAAAGAGCTAAAAAGAAAACTTCTACAGTTGGTCTTAACGCAATCCTAGAATCAAACTTAATGCTACAGCACAAAATAGCAGACCTTGTTATCACAACAAAGGATCTTAACAGCAATGTTTCTGAACTAGTAACTATCTTCAAAAAAGCAGGAGACCATATCAAAGCAGGAAAATATGAAGATCCAATGATAAACAAAATCAATGATCTGTTAGAACAAAACAAAAACCTTGCTAAGGCATTAACTCTGCTGGAAGATTATGTAAAATCTAAACCCCAGCCTAAAAACTTTTAAAATGGCTATAAAATTTGTGTTAGACAATGAACAAAGGAAAAATGAACTAACCATAGAAGAGATTCTTACACTAACAAATAAAAAACCCTATCCGAGCAAAGATGCAACACACTTAGCAACATTTTTAGAATCTTGTTTTGATGTTATTGCAGAAGAAAGAAGATTAGAAATTCAAAGAAAAAAAATTGCAGATTTTCAAAAACAAAAACAAATTGAAGAGTATAGAAGAAAAAAAGCAGAAGAACAAAGATTAAGAACTATTGAAATGCAAGCACCAATTCCAGTTCCACCAAAAGCAATGGAAAAGAGAGAATATGTTCTAAACATTTACAGAAACCCTATAGGAATTTTAGTTGAAAAAAATGAAAAAGGTATTTACATCTACAATGCAATCCAACCTTTAGTTGCAGAAAGAGTTTTTGAAGGATTAAAAAAATTCAAACAAAAGGCAAAAGAAAATCCTAATTTACTTGAGAACAATATTTTGATTGAGACAAATGCAAAAAAAGCATATGCAAAAGCAAACCAAGACTATAATGAACACAGTCTACAAAAAATTAAATATTATTTACAAAGGGATATTTATGGCACTGGAGTTATAGACCCTTTAATCTTTGACGAAAATGTAAGAACAATCACAATAAATGGTCCCAAAAAACCAATTCAAATAGAATTTTCAAACATTGGAAAAATAAAAACTAATTTAAAGTACAAAAACAATGAAAATATTAACAAGCTAATACAAAGGCTTGCAAAAGAATCACACAGAACAGTAAATAATGACAATCCAATATTGGATGTGATTTTCCAAGGCTTGAAAATTGAAGCAACACTAGGCATTGGTGGCGCAAATTCAAGACTAACAATAAAGAGGTTATAAAATGATAGCAAATCTAATAATTACAGGAATTTTAGTTGTATACATCCTATTGGTAACAAACGCATTTATTTCTGAAATATTTTTAATAAGTTTAATATTCTTTGTTTTAGCATATGGCGTTTACTTAGGTTTAACTATCTATTATCACAAGAAGAAAAAGGTTGAACCTGTACAAAGTAAACCAACTCAAACAGTGGAAGCTAAACCTGTGAAGCCTGAATGGAGCAAAGAAAGAGTTGAATTAAAAGACTTTGTAAAATATAACCTTCACTATGGCCAAAAAGAACCAACTGTAAGACAAGCTTTAGAAAAGCAAGGCTGGCCAAAAGAAAAGATTGACAAAGCATTCATAGATTACAACTCCGAAAAGTAGTTAAATAGTACTTTAATTTTCTTAGTTATGTCAAAAATATTAGTTGTAGATGATGATAGTGGTTTAAGGTCAGCTTCTAGAAGAATGCTTACAGCAAGAGACTATAAAGTAGTAGAAGCAGAAGAAGGTCAACAAGCATTAGATATTCTTGCACAAGGTGGAATTGACATAGTTGTAACAGATATAGATATGCCTGGAATGGGTGGGATAGAGTTAATAGACAAAATGCAAGAAGCAGGATACACAACACCAGTAATGATTCTTTCTGGAAGTGCAGAGGCAGATCCAGAGTACAGTGGCAGATTAGTAAGGTTTGGAAAGCCCTTAGTATCTGAAGTCTATCTAAATGCACTAGCTAAATTACTAACAAAGTAGTCAAAGCATATAATCACCCTACACAATACTTAAAAACTTAAAATTAATTTCTCAGTGGATGTATGATGGTAATTTAACAAGAAGAAATCTTTTGCATTGCATGGGAGCTGCAACAGTATTAGGAGCAGTAGGATGTGCAAGTAAAGCAATAACTCCAGTTACATCTAGTTATACATTAATGGGAGAACCCACAAGAGAAGAATTACATACAGTTCTAGAATCATTTTATAATCAAGTAAATTCAGGACAAGAATTTCTAGACAGAATTCATGACCATGCAGGTCCAGTTATCACATTAGTTGAATCACCAGATAGAAACACAGATCATCAAAGAAGACAAATCTATGAATGGAATGCAATGCGATATTTTACAAAACTAAGAAATGTAGTAGGCCATATAGAAGCAAATGATGAAACAGCATTATGGGTATATCTAAACATTGGAGATGACTTAAACCAAACAGCTTTAAGTGACTTGGTTGTAAGAAACTCATACCAGTTAGTAGAAAGACCTCAAATCTTTTTAATAGGTGGAGGAAGTGAATCACCATTGGAAAGAGGTTTGGGTGCAAAAAGTCTTTGTCTTGAACATCAAGATGTTGATTCAGCTGTCAGAAGAGATGCTTTATGGCTTGAAAAAAGAATTCTTGGCGAAGAGTAACTCTTAAAAATATAAACCACTTCTGTAAAATAATGAACAAAAAAGGTGTGACAACTATTTTTATTATATTAGGTATAGTTATGTTAATAATATTTTTCTTTGTATTCTTTGCATCAGACCAATTATCAGATGCTTTTAGTACAAATGTAGTTGAAACTTGGGAAACTTTTGAAGATGTTTCAAAGTTTGAAGAAACAATGGAAGATTGTTTAGAAGAGAATGCACAAATAGCATTAATTACATTAGGTTTACAAGGTGGATATATTAATTTAAATAATTATATTGAAATAGAAGGTAACAGAATTTCTTATGATGAATTTACACTTGATACTATGGAAAATGAAATTTCTACTTATTTGTTAAATAACTTAGAAAGGAATTGTAATTATGGTCAAGATGTTTCAGAGCTAGAATCAGTTGACACAGAAATACAAAGAACAAGAGTTGAAATTAGCACTAACTGGGACTTGGAAATAATAGACCAAGAAGCACAACCTCCAACAGCACAAATAGATTCTGATTTATATGATATATATGGTTTTGTTGAACAAGTTAGAGCAAATCCAATTGTGACACCTTTGAACACAAACTTTACTGTAGAAGTTACAACAGATTATGACAAGTATGTTTATTTTGTTACAGCTGATGAATACTTATTTATGTTCGGGATTTAAACTTTTAAAACCTTTTTTTCTAAATCAGTACCTTTTCTTTTGTAAGCTCTAATTGTTCTTTGAAAATTTAGAGTTAAAAGGTTTTCAATTTCAGTAATTTCAGAATTACATAAAATAGAATCTAAAGGAATTTTTCCAGCATTAAGAGTTGGAATATTCATAGATCTAATAGAAGCTAATATTTCTGGAAATTCCAGGATATCTTTTTGATAAGGAACATCATGTGCAGTGATTAAGGCTCTAGTATTCAAGTATCTTGCAGCATTTTTAATAGATTTCCTAAGACCTCTTTTTTCTAATCCTTTTTTATCTCTAGTTAATTTTGAAACATCCTTTCTTTGGGAAATAAAGTTCTCATGTGCATCAACAAAACTACAACCTAAGTCAATATACAAAACATGAGGGTGTGGAAATTCAACCATTCCAAAATTTTGTCTTCTTCCAGAAACATCACCAACCATTAAAAGATCTCTATAAAATTTATCATTAACCATCATATCCTTAAGCAATGGAGATTCATAGTCAGTTTTTAATTTTACCACTTTTGAAACTAAATAAAAAGGCATTCTTTCACTCATTTGTTTACTTCTTTGGATTTCAGTTTGGTCAAAACTAACATCTTCTCCATTTACAAGCACAAAAAACCTTGGGACATGTAATCCGAATCTTTCAGCAAGGGATAATGCAACAGCTTCATAAACAGGTTGATGTATAGGTTTGAATGGGTGACTGGGAGATAGTCGTGATTGAGAACAAAATTTTAAATAAGCATCAAAGTGTCCTTTGGGAGAAGATTCAACTAAACAGTAACCACCTGGATTTGAACCTTTTCTTTCTGAGTTTATTTTAATATTAGTCATTCTTCAACACCATCAGCTTTTTGTTGGGTAGTAAGATCACTCATTTTCTTAATATTGGCCCTCTTTTCTCACTTATAAAACTTTCTATTTTGTCACCACTTGTAAGAAAGAACAACCAAGGCTTAACAAACCTTAAAAACAACAAATTATCTCAAAATATCATGTGTGGAATTATAGCCTATTTAGGCCAAAAAAATGGGGTGCCAATCGTTCTAAAAGGTCTTAAAAGACTAGAATACAGAGGATATGATTCAGCTGGAATAGCCCTAAAACAAGAAAATAATCTTAAAACCATAAAGGCAAAAGGTAAAATTGAACAACTAAAAGCACTAATTAATGGTGAAAATAGCAATATAGTAATAGGTCACACAAGATGGGCAACACATGGTGAACCAAACCACATAAACGCACATCCACACACTTCAGAAGGAATTGCAATAGTACACAATGGAATAATAGAAAACCATGCAAGTTTAAGAAAAGAATTAGAGCACAAATACAATTACAAATTTCAATCACAAACAGATTCAGAAGTAATAGCACATTTAATAGATTTTTTCTATGATGGAGATTTTGAAGATGCATTCAGAAAAATGCTTACAAAGATTGATGGAGCATTTGGAATAGTAGCATTACACAAAAACCACAACCAAATGATTTGCGCAAGAAAAGGTTCACCTTTAGTATTAGGTATTGGAGAAAATGAAACTTTTGTAGCATCAGATCCATCACCATTTTTAGACCATACAAAAAATGTAGTTTATTTAGATGAAAAACAAATGGTTATAATTAATCCAGACTCATACCAAATTAAAGATTTTAATGGTTATAACCTAGAAAAAGAAGTAGAGAAAATATCATATGGAATAGAATCTATTCAAAAGCAAGGTTACAAGCATTTCATGTTAAAAGAAATAAATGAACAAAATGAAACAATAAAAAACTGTTTCAGAGGAAAAATAAAAGATATTGAAATGGTTTCAATAAAAAAAGAAAATTTCCAAAGAATTGTTTTAGTTGCATGTGGTACAAGTTACTATGCAGCATTAGTAGGAAAATACATAATAGAAAAAACAACACATTTACCAGTTTTAGTAGAGCATGCATCAGAATTTAGATACAGACAACCAATGTTATATCCAACTGACTTAGTAGTTGCAATCTCACAATCAGGAGAAACAGCAGACACATTAGAAGCAATTAGATTAGCAAAAAAAATAGGTTGTTCAACAGCAGGTATGGTTAATGTTACTGGTTCTTCAATTGCAAAAGAATGTGGTCAAGGGATTTACTTACACGCAGGTCCAGAAATTGGAGTTGCATCAACAAAAGCATTCACTTCACAAATAATTGCACTTAACATGTTAAACCTTTACATAAACAAAGATCCTTATTACAAAATGAAAGTAATTGAAGAGATAAAAAAACTACCAGATCAAATAAAATCTCTTTTAGAAAATCAAAACATAAAACCAATTGCAGAAAAGTACAGAAATGCCAAATATTTCCTATTCATGGCAAGAGACATAAATTACCCTGTTGCAATGGAAGGTGCACTAAAGCTAAAAGAAATTTCTTATATTCCAGCAGAGGGTTACCCTGCAGGTGAAATGAAGCATGGTCCCATTGCTTTAATTGACTCAGAAGTACCTTCAGTGTTCATTGTTACTAAAGATTCCATTTTCCCCAAAGTTATTTCTAATATGGAAGAAGTAAAATCCAGAAAAGGAAAGATCATTTGTATTTGCGATGAAATTAACGAAGAAATACAAAGGCTAGCAGATGATATAATTGTTGTTCCACAAGTAAAATGGGAATTCACTCCAATAGTAAATGTTATTCCAATGCAATTAATAGCTTATCATATTGCTGATATGAATGGTAAAAATGTGGATCAACCAAAAAACCTCGCCAAAAGTTGCACAGTAGAATGATTTACCTCAAAAAAAGGTATTTAAGTGTAACTGTAGGAAAGATTATAAATAATAAAAACACAAACAATATATGAAATTTTCTTCAAAAATAAATTGGATAAATAAAAAAGGAACAGCTTTTATGAGTTTGCCTAAAAAAAGAAGAAAGTTTTTTTGTTTAAATGATTTTATAAAAGTTGAAATTGAAAAAGGGATATTAAATAAAAGTTTCAATGGACAAATAATTAAAACAGGAGCCTTAGGTTTTTATATCCCAAAAAAGATTATGAAAGAACTTAAATTAGATGAAGTTTACAGCATATCAATACAAAAAATAAAGGGAATACCTTTCAAAGTTCTAAAAGATGGAAGATTTTATTTGAACCATCGAGAAGGTAAAAAGATAAAGATTGAAAAGCATGATATTACAAAGGTTTCCTTTGAGATTAGAGATAAATTATATAAGGTATTAACTAAATTTAATGTGAGAAAAAGAGGAAAGAATAAGGAATTTTTTGCAATATTGCCAAAAGAATTTTATGAAACTAAAGGGTTAATAAAGAACATTGTAAAATTAAAGAAGAATAAATTAAAATCAAAAAAAGGATTAGATTTTTTAAGGATATTACAGGAAACACATTTTACTGAAATAAAAAATAATAAAATTGTTGTCTACAAAGGGAATAGAGTCCCCATTATTATAAATTCAAAAATAAATTTGGGAGATATATCTTATTATTTGGGGTGTTATTTTGCAGATGGAACAAAAAAAGGAAATTCCTGGGCAATATGTGCATCAACATTTGAACAAGCTAATTTTTATAAATATCAACACAATAATTTGCTCAAAAATACCAACATAAAATATAATTTAAGTGTGACGATTCATAAAGATAGAAAGGTAGAAGCAGAAGAAATTTTAAAACCTTGGAAAAATAAATGTAATGTCAAGATAAGAAAAATAAAATACAATTATTCTGATCATAAAAGTTCAAATAATAGAAATCCAAATGGGACATTGATACTCCTAGAAAATAAAGAACTTACAAAGATATATTATATTAGGCTTATTAAACTCTTGCAATCAGAGATAGTAAAAAAGCAAGACAAAAATAATGCTCTTCTTTTTATTGCAGGAGTATTGGAAGGAGATGGGTGTTTAAATGCAAGAAAGAGGGGACACATACAAATTTCAAGTAATGATAAAGAAATAGTAATTTTAGAAACCTTTCTTAAAGTAAGCAATCTAAATTATAAAATACATAAAGAAGAAAAAACAGGGAAAGTATATGCAAATATTGGAGGGTTAAGTATCATTGAGAATATACTTTTTTTGAAGGATAAACTTTTCAAATACTATCCCAAAAGAAGAAAAATTCTAATTGAAAGGCTTTGTTATACTCCAACAGCATTATTTTTAACTAGAGAGAAAGAAAGAACTTCAACTTGGATTCTAAAGAGGTTTAGAGAAAAGGATATTTTAAACAAGAATAATAAATTAACAATTAAAGGAAAAAAGATTAAGAAAGCAATAATTGAACTCCAAAAAGAGCTTGACAAATAGATAAAAACTCTTATAAACAAAAAATAATCCTTTCTAAGCATGGCTAACACAAAGTTTGTTGAATACTTTGAAAAAAAAGTAAGAAAAACAATAAGAAAGTACAAATTGTTCACAAAAAAGGACAAGATAGCAGTCGCTGTCTCAGGTGGAAAAGATTCAACAGTATGCTTATACATCCTAAAAAAACTAGGTTATGATCTAGAAGCAATCACAATAGATGCAAACATTGGAAATTACACTAAAACAAACCTAGAAAACATAAAAAAAGTATGTAAAAAATACAAAATTAAACTACATGTTATCTCTTTCAGAGAAGAATTTGGTACTTCTTTGTGCTACATGCAATCCATCCTAAAATCAAAAGGCCATGACTATGCTTCATGTAAACTCTGTGGAATACTAAAAAGATACTTGCTAAACAAATACTCAAAAAAATTAAAATTTGATTTCCTAGCAACAGGACACAACCTAGACGACGAAGCACAAACATTTCTAATGAATGCTTTTAGAAATGATACAAAAAGATTAGGTAGACAAGGTCCAATCTCAGGCATAACAAAATCTAAAGATTTCGTACAAAGAGTAAAACCATTATATTTACTATCAGAAGAAGAAGTTAAAAGATACTCAAAGATCCTAAAATTCCCAGTTAACTATGAAATCTGTCCATGTTCAGTCAATGCATACAGAAGAGAGTTCATTAACATTCTAAACCTGTTTGAAGAAAAACATCCAGATGTAAAATATAATTTGCTAAAATTTCACGAGTTTATTGCAGAAAAAGTAAAACCAAAAAAAGCAGTAAAGATTGAACTTTGCAAAACTTGTGGAGAACCAGCAAGTAATGATACTTGTAAAACTTGTCAGATTCTAGATGAGTTAAAAAAGAAGTAAGAGAGCTTGCAGTTTAAAACAGTAAAACCAATGTAAATAAAGCAGTCAAAGCAAATACTGACCCTATAAAAAAATAAAAAAATATTATCCTTCACAACCAATTTCTGTACAAGCTGCAAAACCTTGATTACATGCACATGTGTTACAAGAATCACAAGATGGAACAGAATCTCCATCAGCAAGTCCTTGACAAATGTCTGGATCTGATTGAGCACAAGAAGTTTCCATATTACATCCAGTAATCCCAATTAAGATAACAAGTACTAATAATCCCAACATATTTTTTGTTTTCATAAAATAAAATAAGAGAAAATATTATTTAAACCTTATTATAACTTCAATTTGATTTATACCTAACCCAACTCATACCAACAGCAACAAAAACTAAACCAATAATAAAAATTGGAACAAACTCTCCTTCCCAATTCAAAAGGTAACTTAAAGCATTAACTAGAATCATTAAAAATCCAACACCAGCCATAATATATCCTTTAATTTTTTTATTTTCCATATCATTATAAAATATTTTATTATTTATAAATTAAACTATTAAAAAAGTTCCAAGAAATTATCCACACCAAAATCATTTAAAACTTGATACCTTTTAATCATTTTTAATCTAATATTTTTCAAACGAGCTGTATGCTCTTTATGAACCCTTATCTGTCTTGAACACCAAGCTATAGTTGATAATGACCTTGCTTTAATAAAATAATATACAGCTTTTTTCTCTTCATCTGTAAGTTTAACATGTTTCTGATATCCCTTGAAAAAACTTTTAAGAATTTTTTTATCAACTCTTCCATTTTTTACTGAGGGATCTAAAAGAAAAACTCCAATATCATAAGCAAGATAGTCTTCATGTGCATCGTCCCAGTCTATTATAGCCTGCACTTTATTATTTTCAACAAGAAGATTAACATCTCTCAAATCACTGTGAATTATACATCTTCTCAAGTATTTCTGATTCAATTTTTTAAGTTGTTTAATCAAATCTTTTTCTTCTCTTCTAAAATTAATTTTTGGAATTGTACCAACCTTATCCAAACTTGGTTTGAAATGGTTTAAACAAGTGTGTTTTCCTTTTAATTTTAATCTTAGTAAATACTTATGCATGAGACCAAATAAGTTAGTTATTTCTTTCATTAATTCTTCATCAATTTTTTTTGGATGTTTACCAGAAACAAATTTTTGTATTAAAACAGGTTTACCATTATAATGAATAAGATTTCTTTTTGTTTTTGTTTTTAGGACTGGAGCAACAGGTATACCTTTTTTGTTTAAATAATTTAGAACATCAATTTGGAATTTTAATAAATCCTCACCAGACTGTTCACAAACTTTGAGTATATACTTTAATTTTGTTGTTTTAAGAAGATATACTGTGTTTCCTAAAGCCCAATCTATGTGTTTATGAGATTTATATTCTCCTAAAGGATAGTTTTTCAAGATATTCTCAAAATCAGTTTTTATCAAAGGTGTTAATGGAGGCATAATTATATCTTATTTTGGAAATTTATAAACATTATGTAAAAAAATATGCGCCGGCCGGAAGTAAGGTCACAAAGGAGTGTATGCTCTGATTTTAATCATCACGAGCACTACCCCTCAGTGTGCTTATGCGCCGGCCGGAAATCTCTAGCTGACTCTGAGGCGTTACCTCATTCACAATAAAACCTATGTTCTAAAAGTATTTAACTTTATCGTATATAAAATATATAATTCAACAACTTTTCTTAAATTCTTCTTTTTTCTTAATCCAAAGCAAAATTGGTATTACTTTGTTTTCTTTTTTTATCTTTTCAATCTCTTTTTCTAGATTTTGAAGAAAGATAGGCATAATCATTTCATAAGAAAAATCACCTCTTTTTTCTTTAAGATGTTTTAGTTCGTTTGTTATCTCTTTATTTAACCTAATAAGACACCATGCTTGGCTATTGCTATGGTAATATATTTTTCCGGTGAATTCTTTTGTTCTTTCTGGTTGTAGATACATCTTAGATATGGCTGTTTTGGTAGCTTTCTTCAAAGATCCTATTTAATCTTGAAAGTAAGGATTCTCTTGGATGTTTTGCTTCTTGTATTTGGCTCATGGTTCCTAAAGAGATCCTTTGCGTATAGTAAGCGTTTGCAGGGACATTCTGCTTACCATAGTACTCAAGTATGGCTCTAAGAGGAAAGATGCCTAAAACACCTTGTCTAAACCAGCTTTGTTCTTGTCTGTTGAAGTCTTGTTCTAATGGTTCATATTTTATTGCTATCATTTTGT